>ENA-ORUU01000009-ORUU01000009.1-human-gut-metagenome-genome-assembly--contig:-NODE-9-length-285389-cov-6.4714_pt1 | contig 285389 bp, 261 predicted proteins | sample MGYA00242085_ERZ509221 | MGnify/ENA primary metagenome ERZ509221 (study PRJEB26280, sample SAMEA2338809) | human gut metagenome | biome: human gut; feature: human-associated habitat; material: faeces... | reverse complement strand
TCCGATATATTCTCTGCCGCTCTCTCATTAAAAAGCTCTCCCCACACAAGTCTCCATCTTTTCCTAACTCCGTGTACAAGACATACTTTATGCGTTTTATCATATATGATCCAATTTTCCAATGGAAACCTATCCTCAAAATGATCTGCAACACAAGTTAAAATCTGCGCTTTCGGAGTAATCTCCGAAAACAAAATTCCGTTTTCAAGTTCTCTGAAACGAATAAATTCTTCATATCTATGCGCTTCATTGGACACGCTCCTGCTCATAGAAAATACATCCGCAACTGCCGGACACCCTAAATGTTCCATTATCTTTTCACTCTGCCTGATTTTTCTGGCTTCCTGCAGCACTTCAAATACTACCGTTCCTTTTCTGTCATCTGTCGAAAGAAGCGCATGGTAAATCTCCCAGTAGGCATTGTATCCGAGATGATGCTTTATCATTCTTTCTAATCTCAGCGCTTTTTCTTCTGATTCTTCTACTATTCTGTACTCACAAAAAAGCTGCCGCTGTGTCCTCCCCCTCAGTTCGACACCCGCCTGCGTATCTCTGCATTCTTTCCAGGCATCATGCAAAGCTGAATAAATGCCGGTTATCGTATCTTCACATATATAGATCTGTTTCATCGCTTCCCCCAATCTGCCGGATATTCTCTTATTTTTCAAAGTAACCAAAAATCAGCAGCTCTTATTTTACCTCCTATTCTATCCCCATATCGTCAAATAACGACAACTGACGAAAGCTCATCCCATCTGCGCCTTCGGGCAGTTTTTCTTTTGTATTAAGGAGATTTCTTGTAATATAATCTTCATCCATTCGAATCGGATACATCATTTTTCCTTTACATGTAATAAAATAGAGCGCCCGCTTCAAAACAACTCCCATTTTCTTTAAATCTTCAAAATCAAGCATCCCCATCCTGCGCGCTTTCACAATGCGCGATGCTGATTTATACCCTATTCCGGGAACTCTAAGAAGCATATCATATGCCGCGTAATTTATCTCGATCGGAAATTCTTCGAGATGCCTTAACGCCCAAAAGCATTTCGGATCAAGATATGCATTAAAATTAGGATTTTCTTCATCCAAAAGTTCTCCTGCTTCAAAATGATAGTATCTGAGAAGCCAGTCAGCCTGATAAAGCCTGTGCTCTCTTAAAAGAGGAGGTCGCTGCTCTTTGACAGACGGAAGATTTTTATCTTCGTTGACCGGAATGAATGCAGAATAAAATACTCGCTTAAGATCAAATTTTTTATACAACGACTCTGCCACATGCAAAATCTGATAATCAGACTCCGGTGTAGCGCCTATGATCATCTGCGTGCTCTGTCCTGCCGGAACAAACTTAGGCACATGACGATAAGTTTGAATTTCATATTGATTTTCCGCTGACATCTGCTGTACAAAACGCATTGGTGCAAGGATATTCTTCCGCGTTTTATGCGGCGCCAAAAGACGAAGGCTTTCCGCAGTAGGAAGTTCTATATTCACACTCATCCTATCTGCAAGATACCCCGTCATCTGAATAAGACGAGAATCCGCTCCCGGAATCGCTTTCACATGAATATATCCCTGAAAATTGTGTTCATGGCGCAGCTTGTATAACACTGTATACAAAAGTTCCATTGTATAATTCGGACTTTTTAAAACCCCTGAACTTAAAAATAATCCTTCTATATAATTTCTTCTATAAAACTCCATCGTCAAAGTACATACTTCTTCCGGAGTAAAAGATGTACGTACAACATCATTTCCTGATCGGTTCACGCAATATTTACAATCATAAATACATTCATTTGTAAAGAGAATCTTCAGAAGAGAAATACACCGCCCGTCTGCCGAAAAACTATGACAAATTCCTGCTTTCCTGCAGTTTCCCATTCCTTCTCCGTCTCCCTTGCGCTCTGTGCCGCCAGATGTGCATGAAACATCGTATTTTGCCGCATCAGACAATATCTCTAGCTTTTCTCCTAAAGTCATCTCCGTCTGCATCAGTTTCAACATTTTCCGAAAACCTTCCTCTTTCTTGTTAGAACATGTGTTCTATTAAAGAGTAGCACATATGTTCTGTTTTTTCAAGAGTCTATTCTGCATCCGCCACAATAACTCAAGCAAGAAACTTTGTAACACACTATAAAATCCCCCAATTTTATCTATAACAAAAAGCTGATCCTAAACGATAAGCTTCAAACTTACCATTTAAAAATCAGCTTTTTATCTGCTCTTTATATGCAATTTATATTTGCTTTATTCGCACTCTCTGATACGCTTTCTAAGCGGGAGAACCATAGCCGGAGATACTGACAGCTCATCTAATCCCATCTTAAGGAATTCTTCTGTCAATTCAAGATCTGCTCCAAGTTCACCGCAAATACCGATCCAAGCACCTTCTGCATGGGCATTATCCGCCGCCATCTTGATCATAGCAAGTACTGCGGGGTGATGCGGATCATAAAACTTATCCAATTTTGCATTCTGACGGTCAATCGCCAATGTATACTGTGTAAGATCGTTTGTTCCCACACTGAAGAAATCCACTTCTTTCGCCAATTCACGACTGATCATAACAGATGCCGGTGTCTCAATCATAACGCCGAGTTCCACATCATCCTTAAACGGGATTCCCTCGTTTTTAAGCTCTTCTTTCACCTCTGCAATGATGGCTTTAATTTCATGAACTTCCGCAACTGAAATAATCATCGGGAACATAATAGAGATATTTCCAAACATCGCCGCACGATAAAGAGCTCTAAGCTGCGTCTTAAAGATCTCTTTTCTCGTCAAACAAATACGGATTGCTCGATATCCGAGAGCCGGATTCTCTTCTTTATCAAGTCCGAAATAATCAACCTGCTTGTCCGCACCGATATCCAGTGTACGAATGATTACTTTCTTGCCTGCCATATTTTCAGCGACTTGTTTGTACACTGCAAACTGCTGCTCTTCTGTCGGGAAATCCGAATTTTCCAAATACAGGAACTCGCTTCGGAACAAACCGATACCGCCCGCATCATTTTTCAATACTGCTCCTACGTCTGAAACATTACCGATGTTTGCATACACATTGATCTTCTGTCCGCTCTTAGTTACATTTTCTTTTCCTTTAAGCTGCTCAAGAAGCGCTTTCTGCTCCTGATCTTTCGCGCGCTTTTCTTCCATGACTTTCATTGTTTCTTCATCAGGATCAATGTATAACATTCCGGTAAATCCGTCAATCACCGCCATTTTACCGTCATATTTTGTCAACAGATCTTCTCCGAGTCCGATCACCGCCGGAATATTCATTGTACGGGCAAGAATTGCCGTATGTGAATTGGAAGATCCATACATTGTAGCAAAACCGAGAACTTTGCTCTTATCAAGCTGTACCGTCTCACTCGGAGCCAGATCATCTGCCGCGATAATACACGGCTCAGTCATCTCTTTCATACCGCCGGATACTCCGCACAAAATATCCAATACCCGCTCAGACACATCTTTTACATCCGCCGCTCTTCCCTGCATATAAGCATCGTCCATTGCAGCAAACATCTGTGCAAAATTATCTGCTGTTGTTGCAACTGCAAATTCTGCGTTCACTTCCTGTGTACGGATGATATTCTCAATAGACTCAAGATAATCAAGATCCTCAAGCATCATCTGATGGATCTCGAAAATCATCGCATTTGCCTCTCCGACATCTTCTATTGCTTTATCGTACAATTCTTTCAACTGGGATACTGCCGTATCCTTTGCATCGCAGAATCTCTTCCACTCTGCATCGACATCATCTACATGCGTTCTTTTGATCACTTTTTCATTTCTTTTATAAAACATGATCTTTCCAATAGAAACGCCGCCAAATACACTTTTTCCTTTTATTGTAATCATAATTTATAAATTCTCCCTTAATCCGATTTATAAATTTTCTTTAAAAAATGCCTCTAATTCTGCAAATGCCTTATCTTCATCGTCACCTTCTACTGTAATCGTAACTTCTTCGCCTGTTTTTACGCCAAGCCCCATCACTCCGAAGATTCTCTTTGCATCTGCTGTTTTATCACCTTTTGTAATTTTAACGGATGATGTATATCCTGCTGCCTGTTTTACAAGAATTCCTGCCGGTCTTGCGTGTATTCCCTCCGGATCTGTTACAACGTATTTAAATTCTTTCATTCTCTTAGTCCTCCTTAATGATTTCATCGTACTTTTGTTGTACTTTTTACAGTATATAACATATTCACTAATTTTTCAATCTTTCTGTCACACTTTTATCAATCATCCGTTGACTTTTGCTGTTAACCATGCTAAACTTAGCCGGTATTGAAAACTCATTTTTTAATACAGAAACATATTTATTTTTTCTTAAATGGAGGGCAACACAATGACAGGTACAGTGAAATGGTTCAATAACCAGAAAGGTTACGGATTCATCTCTGACTCAGAAGGAAACGATATTTTCGTTCACTATTCAGGACTTGTAATGGATGGATTCAAGACTCTGGAAGAGGGTCAGGCTGTAGAGTTCGAAGTAACAGAAGGCGCTAAAGGACCGCAGGCAACTAACGTAGTAAAACTTTAATCAGATTTTTTAATGTACCTTTTAATATATAAACAAACTCGATTTATTTATTATTAAAAAGCAATACAGAGAAATGAGATTAAAAAAGAGAACCGGACAGTAATCGAACTGCCCGGTTTTTCTTGTTTTTAGTTATAACACAGGAACAGTTTTAAACAGACTCTGTTCCTGTATGTTTTATACCGTTATTAGCTTTGCTCGTGCTATTTTATATTAGACACATATGCTTCTGAAGCTTCCCATACATCGAATCCGCTTCCTCTCAAAATATCTACAACCCTTGCAGGATCATCACATTTTAAAACCGCAGAGGCATCTTCTCCGTTTGCAAAAGCATACATATATTCAATATTTACATCTCCGTCTACAATCTGATGCATCGCACGGCTCAAAGACCCTGTCTCATGAGGAACTCGCAGAGCAATGACATCTGTCAGCATTGCCGTAATTCCGTTTTCTTTTAAAACCGCTTTTCCTTTGTTTGGATCCGACACGATCATACGAAGCATTCCGTATTCTGTTGTATCAGCCAAACTTAAGGCAACGATATTGACATCATTTCCCGCTAATACAGAAAGGACTTCATCCAGTCTTCCTTCTCTGTTTTCAAGAAATACCGACAGTTGTTGAATTGTAATTCCCATTCGTTCTCTCCTCCTTCTACAGATCTCTGTTGTCAATCACGCGAACAGCTTTTCCTTCACTTCTTTGAATCGACTTCGGCTCTACAAGCTTCACTTTTACAGATACGCCAAGCGCAGTCTTTAATGTAGCTGCAATCTTATTTCTGAGAGCGTCAAGTTTTCTGATTTCATCTGAAAATACAGATTCGTCTACCTCTACCATAACAGTCAGTACATCAAGATTATCTTCCCTGTCAACAATCATCATATAATGAGGCGCTACAACTCCTCCGATTGAAAGAAGCGCCGTTTCAACCTGAGTCGGGAATACATTTACACCGCGAATTACTTTCATATCGTCGGTTCTTCCTGTAAATTTAGAAATTCTCGGCAGTGTTCTTCCACAGGCACAGGTACTGTGATCAATACTTGTAAGATCTTTTGTCCGATATCTTAAAAGCGGCATTGCCTCCTTCGCAAGAGTTGTAAACACAAGTTCGCCTGTTTCTCCGTCCGCACACGGTTCATGGGTTGTCGGATTCAAAACTTCAGGATAGAAATAATCAGCCTGTACATGAAGTCCCGCTTTATGGATACAATCCTGAGCCACTCCCGGACCTGTAATTTCACAAAGTCCGTAAATATCAAAACAATTAATGTGAAGGATATCTTCAATCTTTTTCCGCATTTCTTCCGTCCACGGTTCTGCGCCGTGAATACCGACTTTCAGATTCAGCCTGTCAACAATCCCTGCTTCTTGAATGGATTCTGCAAGATACAAAGCATACGAAGGCGTACACGCAAATGCAGTGGCTCCAAGATCTTCCATACACATCATCTGACGCTTTGTATTGCCTGCAGACATCGGAATCGCCATTGCCCCGAGCGCTCTTGCTCCAAAATCCAGTCCAAGGCCTCCGGTAAACAGACCATAACCATAACAGACATGTATAATATCTTCCTCGGTAAGTCCTGCCATCGTCAGTTCTCTTGCCACACATTCCCCCCATACTTCTACATCTTTCTGCGAATAAGGAGCAATCGTCAGTTTTCCTGTTGTACCGGATGTTCCCTGCACACGGACAACATCCTTTTTCGGTATTGCCAAAAGTCCAAAAGGATAATTTTCCCTTAAATCTTCTTTTGTTGTAAACGGAAGTTTTCCGATATCTTCAATAGATTTGATGTCACCGGGCTCTATTCCCATATCCTGCATTTTTTTTCGATAAAATTCTACATTATTATATACTCTGTTTACTACCTCGACAAGCCGTCTGCTCTGAAGAGCGGCCATCTCGTCCCTGCTCATGCATTCAATCTTAGGATCACGAATCCTCTCAACCCAGTTTTCTCTTGATACTGCAGCCATTATTTCTTCTCCTTTAGTCAATTATATATCTTTTATAAATCCTCTTCCTCCACAAGCTTTACATCCGCCTGCTTCAGAACGCTCTCCGCTTTTTCAAAGTCATCAGTATGAAATACCATGACCGGGGCTTTCCCTTCTCGGATTACGAAAGAATAGATATAATTTACATTGATCTGTCCGTCTGCCAGTATTTTCAACATCTGATTCAGATTTCCCTTTTCGTCTTTTAGTTCCGCACCGATCACATCACTGACGCGATTTACAAACCCTTTTGACGTTAAACTTTCTTTTGCGCGGACCGGATCATCTACTACCAAACGCATTATGCCAAATTCCGGAGTATCAAATGTTGAAATTGCACGAATATTGACATGCGCCTCAGTAAGTACGTTTGTCACATTCATCATACTTCCCGGTTGATTTTCCACAAAAACTGATATCTGCCTGATCATTAACTATCACCGCCTTTCCTTTTAGATTCTCTGTCAATATCTGCCAATATTTTTTCACACAGATTGTTTGTTGTTACGATACATTCATTATCATATGTCTTTTTCTTTTATATGGCTTCCACCTATTTCAACGTATATCCCACATCAAAAGCTTTCTTATTTAATTCGACTGTCTTTTGGGGAACCGTTTTCTCTATCACTTCATACCACTGCTCTTTTGTAAAATCCATATGCTGTGCCGCTACGCCGAGGACGATCAGGTTAAACACTTTCGGATTTCCCAGTTTCTTTGATTCTTCTGTTGCATCTACTTTATAGACTTTATATTCTTTTTCCAAATCTTCTAAAATATTTTCCGGATACCGGGCTGCTCCGATCACGACAGGCATCGGATCGATTCGCCAGTCATTTACGATCAACACTCCGTCTTTCTTCAAGAAGTGCGCATAGCGAAGCGCCTCAAGCCGCTCAAATGCAATAATTACATCTGCCTGCCCTTCTTCCACAATCGGTTCCGCCACTTTTTCTCCGTATCGAACAAATGTAACGACGCTTCCGCCTCTCTGTGCCATTCCGTGAACTTCCGATAATTTCACATCATATCCGCCCGCGATCGTAAGACCTCCGAGAATGCGGCTTGTGAGCAAAGTTCCCTGTCCGCCCACACCGACGATCATAATATTTTTCACAGCCATCCCTTACTCACCTTCCTTTATAAGCTCGATTGCATCAAATTTGCACAAATCTTTACACAAACCGCATCCTGTACACATTGTATCGTCAATATGAATCGTTCCGTCCGGGTTTTTCGTCATTGCCGGACATCCCGGCTTCATGCACATTCCACATTTTTTGCACTTATCGGCATGTGCAATATAAAGCGGCTTTTTCCTCTTATCAAGAAGTACACACGGAGTTTTTGTAATAATGACCGATACTTCGTCTCTTGCCACCTCTTCTTTGATCGTTTTTTCAAGCAGCAAAAGATCAAAAGCATTGATCTCATAAACATTTTTCACGCCCACTGCACGACACAAAGCCGGAATATCAATCGCATATGTCGGATCGCCCTGCAAAGTTTTCCCTGTAGCCGCATGGTCCTGATGTCCTGTCATTCCTGTTGTCGAATTATCAAGGATCAGTACTGTTCCTGTCGCATGATTATATACCATATTCATCAATGAATTGATGCCTGTATGCAAAAAGGTGGAATCGCCGATTACGGCAACCCAATTTTTTATGTATTCTTTTCCTTTTGCTTTCTCCATTCCATGAAGCGTCGAAATGCTTGATCCCATACACATCGTCGTATCGATTACGCTCAAAGGCGCAACCGCTCCAAGCGTATAACATCCGATGTCGCCGGCAGCATGCATTTTCAGCTTATTCAATACATGGAAAACACTTCTATGCGGACATCCCGGACAAAGAATCGGCGGTCTTCCCGGAGCTTCTGCCGGTTTTTTCAGATCCGGATTTTCTTTCAGTATCGCTTTGCGAAGCATATTGGCACTGTACTCGCCCTGCACTGTAAAAATTTCTTTTCCTACAGCCGGAATTCCCCATGAACGAACTTGTTCTTCAATTACCGGGTCAAGTTCTTCTACGATATACAGCGTCTCGACTTTTGATGCAAACTCTTCGATCAATTTTTTCGGAAGAGGATTCACAAGTCCAAGTTTAAGAACAGATGCATCTGGAAGCGCTTCTTTTACATATTGATAAGGGATACCGCTTGTAATAACTCCTATCTTTGTATCATTCATCTCCATCTTATTCAGCGAAAGTGTATTCGCTGCTTCTGCCAGTTCAAGATTGCGTTTTTCAATTTCGACATGACGAAGTTTCGCATTTCCCGGCATCATGACATTTTTCGGAATATTTTTCTCATACGGTTTATCTTCGACCTGCGCACGATCACACAACTCTACAATTCCCTGCGAATGTGCAAGTCTTGTTGTTGTCCTGAAAATAAAGGGTCTGTCAAACTGTTCACTCAATTCAAACGCCGTCTTAAAAAAATCTTTTGCCTCCGCACTGTCCGACGGTTCAATCACCGGAATCTGAGCGGCTCTTGCAACCATCCTCGTATCCTGTTCGTTCTGAGAACTGTAAAGTCCCGGATCATCTGCAACAACAAGAACAAGTCCTCCGTTTACTCCCATATAAGAAACCGAATACAGCGGATCTGCCGCCACATTCAAACCGACATGCTTCATGCATGCCATAGAACGTACTCCGGCAAGACTTGCTCCGACCGCCACTTCTGTCGCCACTTTTTCATTCGGCGCCCACTCTTCATACACATCATCTTTATATTGTACAAGGTATTCACTTATCTCGGTACTCGGAGTTCCCGGATAAGCAGACGATACCTTTACCCCTGCTTCGTATGCTCCTCTCGCAATCGCCTCATTGCCGAGCATGATCACTTTCTCTGCCATATCAAAGTCCATCCTTTCGTAAATCTGTTACTCTCTTTGCCTTACCCTCAAACCGTCTTAAAGAGTTCGGCGCCACAAGCCTGATACAGGTTGCAAGTCCAAGCTGCGATTTCAATGCTGACTTAATCCTCGTCTCAAGTTCACTTAATTTTGCATAGCTGTCAAGAAGTCTGTCATCGATCAGCTCTACCGTAATCGTCATTACATCCAGACGGTTCTTTCTCTCTACAAGTATCTCATAATGCGGTCCGATCTCATCAATCTTTAAGAGCACTTCTTCAATCTGTGTCGGGAATACATTAACTCCTCGGATAACAAGCATATCATCTGCACGACCGGAAAGATTTTCCATTCTGCAGGTTGTTCTTCCGCATTTACACGGCTCATACATCAGTCTTGTCATATCTCCGGTTCGGTATCTTACGATCGGAAGCGCCTCTTTTCCAAGACAGGTAACAACAAGTTCTCCTCTTTCTCCCGGCGGAAGAACTTCCTCTGTTTCAGGATCAATAATTTCAGGAATAAACCAGTCTTCATTAATATGCATTCCACAAAGCTGTGTACATTCTCCCGAAACACCCGGTCCGCAAAGTTCACTCATACCATAATTTTGTGTACAGACAAACTGTTCTCCCCAAACACGGTGCATCTCTTCCCGCATCGGCTCTGTCATGCCTTCTCCTCCGAACAGTCCGATTCTTATCTTTAAATCTTTTGATGGATCGATCCCTCTTCTGCGAAGTTCCTCTCCAAGATGGAGCGCATAAGACGGGGTAGCCACAAGAAGTGTCACACCCATATCCTGTAAAAACATAATCTGTTTGTTTGTATTTCCTGAAGACATCGGAATCACAGATGCTCCGATCTTCTCAAGACCTCCGTGAAGTCCGAGCGCTCCCGTAAATGTTCCGTATCCAAACGCGATCTGTGCCACATCTTCTTCCGTCGCGCCTCCCATGCATGCAATTCTCGCAACATTATTCAGCCAGATATCCAGATCGTTTCTTGTATATCCGACAACGGTCGGCTTTCCCGTCGTACCCGAACTTGCATGATAACGAACGATTTCCTTTTTATCAACCGCAAACAACCCATCCGGATAATGATCCCGAAAATCAGCTTTATATGTAAACGGCAGTTTTTTTAAATCTTCCAACGTCTGTATATCTTCCGGACGTACACCTGCCATATCCATTTTCTCGCGGTAAGGTTTCACTCTGTCATAAATATATCGAACCGTATCCTTCAGCTTTGTAAGCTGTATCCGTTCGATCTCTTCTCTTGGCAGAGTCTCTTCCTTTGCCCATATCATCGCGCATATCCTCCTTTATAATATGTTGTGCCATCGCTTATCGGCAATCTGCTTTTCAGCTTTCTTTTTTACTGATGTCTATTAGTATAGCACAATACTTTTGCGAATTAAAGCTTTAAATCAAGAAAAATTCCTCTTTACCCGGAGGACCTGATCCTGTCGGGCAAAGAGGAACTCTATTGTTTCTATTCTTTTTATCATTAAATCAAATTTAACAAAGAGGATATTTCTCTGTAAGTTCTGCTGCCAGTTTTCTTGCAGTCTCTACATTTTCTTCACTCTCGATCACCATTGCAATGATCTCGGCGATCTTATCCATATCGTCCTCTTTCATTCCCCGAGTTGTAACTGCCGGAGTTCCGAGTCTTACTCCGCTTGTCACGAACGGAGAACGAGGATCGTTCGGTATTGTATTTTTATTACATGTAATATGTGCATCGTCAAGCCGTTTTTCCAGCTCTTTTCCGCTTACGTCATTTCCGGTAAGATCTACGAGCATAAGATGATTGTCTGTATCTCCTGAAACGATCTTCACGCCGCGTTTTTTCAAACCTTCACAGAGCGCTTTTGCATTTTTTACAACCTGCATCTGATATTCTTTAAATTCCGGCTCAAGAGCTTCTTTAAAGCAGACTGCCTTTGCCGCGATTACATGCATAAGCGGTCCTCCCTGAGTTCCCGGGAAAATTGCTTTATTAAAATTAAACTTCTCGTTCACTTCATTACTTGAAAGGATCATTCCGCCTCTTGGACCTCTTAATGTTTTATGGGTCGTTGTCGTTGTCACATGTGCATACGGAATCGGACTTGGATGGAGACCTGCTGCCACAAGTCCTGCAATATGAGCCATATCTACCATGAGATACGAGCCGACTTCATCTGCGATTTCACGGAAACGTTTGAAATCGATCGTTCTTGCATAAGCGCTTGCGCCCGCAATGATCATCTTCGGTTTACATTCTTTTGCAATTTCCAAAACCTTATCATAATCGATCACTCCGTCATCATTGACTCCGTAAGGAACGACATGAAAATATTTTCCCGACAGATTGACCGGTGATCCATGAGTCAAATGTCCGCCGTGATCAAGGTTCATTCCCATGATCGTATCGCCCGGTGTCAGCATCGCAAACTGAACTGCCATATTAGCCTGCGCTCCTGAATGAGGCTGTACATTTACATACTCACAGCCAAACAGTTTTTTTGCGCGTTCTCTTGCCAGTTCTTCGGCAACATCCACACACTGACAGCCTCCGTAATATCTCTTGCCCGGATATCCTTCTGCATATTTATTTGTAAGCGGACTTCCCATCGCTGCCATCACTGCTTTGCTCACCCAGTTCTCAGAAGCGATCAATTCAATATGGGAGTTCTGTCTCTTCATTTCCGCTGTGATCACTTCCGCAATCTCCGGATCTGCATTTTTGATTTCATCGAAGTCGTACATCGTCATTATCCTCCATCTCATCTGAAATTTGAAATTTGAAATTTCATAAATTTACACTTTACTATGACAAAGCGTTAGAGTTATTATAGCATAGCGGATGTATCCCGTCTACGTCTTTCTAAAGACAGAAAATAGGAAAGGAAGAAATATTAACGATATGGGAGAACAAATTTTAATTGCAGAAGATGACGCAGATATCAACAATCTGCTTGCAAAAATATTACGCACCGAGCATTTTAAGCCGATACAGGCATTTTCCGGAACAGAAGCAAAACTGCTCTTTATGCACAACACGCCGGACTTAATCTTACTGGATCTTATGCTTCCGGGATTATCCGGCGAAGAACTTCTATCCGAACTTCGGGAAAATCTTTCTTCTGACGTACCAGTCATCATATTGTCTGCAAAAATTGCCCTGGCAGACAAAGTGTCACTTTTAAAAATGGGTGCCGATGATTATATTACAAAGCCGTTTGAACCTGAAGAAGTCATAGCAAGAATCCAGGCTGCTTTACGGCGTACTGCAACATCAAAAAAACTGTCTTGCCTAAATTTAGAGTTATATCCGGATTCTAGAAAAGTTACTGTTCACGGAATCGAACTTTCTCTGACCGCCCACGAATATGACTTACTCTATCTTTTCATAAAAAATCCAGAGAAGGTCTATTCCCGCGAAATGCTGTACGATCTCGTCTGGCACGGAGGCTATTATGGGGAAAACAATACTGTCAATGTACATGTAAGCAATCTCCGAAAAAAAATAAAAGAAGCCGATCCTGAAAACGAATATATCCGTACTGTATACGGAATTGGATTCAAACTTGTTCTTCATTCAAATAAAACAAAATTTGAAGCAGTGATTTAGCATTTAATAACTGAACTGATTCAAAAATTATAGATTTAAACTTTGATAAACCTAATCAGTACGATTTTATAAGTTCTTTAAAAGTTCTTTATGACTTATTAAAACAGATTCAGATATAATTGGCATCGTAACAGCTTTTATTCAAAAACCTGCTGCATAAAATAAAATCCATACGGAGTGAACAGATATGAACAGATATGTCATAGAGACAAAACAAATCACAAAAACATACAATCCGCGTTCTCCCTTTATCGCACTGGATCATGTGGATCTTCATGTAAGCGAAGGCTGCATTTACGGACTGATCGGAGATAATGGCGCGGGAAAAAGCACATTACTCAAATTACTTGCCGGACACATCTTTCCAACAAACGGAGAACTATGCCTTTTTGGCGAAACAGAAGAAAAAGCACTTTGCAATATACGCAAAAATATCGGCTGCCTGATCGAATATCCATGCTTTGTTCCAGGCATGACTGTTGAGCAAACTCTGCATTATTATGCCATTCAAAAGGGAGTTCCAGACAACAAAAAAATCGGCGAAGCAATTCAACTGACCGGTCTATCCGAAAAGCAACATGCAAAATGTAAAACGCTTTCGCTCGGGCAAAAACAACGGCTCGGACTTGCAGTTGCCCTGCTGGGTGAACCGCAGATTCTCATTTTGGACGAACCGATCAACGGACTTGATCCGAGCGGTATTGTCGAATTTCGCAGTATCCTTCAACAATTAAATGAACAGAAAAACATCACGATCCTTTTATCAAGCCATATTTTATCAGAATTACAACACCTTGCCACAGTTTACGGCTTCCTAAATAAAGGAATCTTACTTGAAGAGATCAGTTCTGAAGCTTTACACGCAAAATGCGCCAACTGTATCGAACTGACTGTTTCTGATGCTGAAAAATATACCGTTCTGCTCGAAAAAATCTTTCCTGAAGAAAACTATAAAGTGCTTCCGGGAAATACGATTCGCATTTATAAACCGCACGAGACAGCCGAAAGCTTCAGCAGACTTGCCGCAAAAAATGATGTTTACATTACAAAAATGCAAACACTCCAGACATCATTGGAAGATTATTATATGGAACTGAAGAAAAGAGGTGCTGTAAAATGTTGAATTTTATTAAAAGTGAGTACTACCGTATGATCCATACAACCGGAATCCGTGTCTTCTTCGGAATTCTCTCTGTTTTGACCATTTTACTGATATCAGGTATTTCGATTGTTGAAACACAGTACCATACAACCTCTTTTTCTTATTCCATCCTTGTATCGAGTCCTATGTTTTTCACGTTGATGGGAATGCTGACCGCTTCGGTTCTCTATGAAGACAGCAAAAGAAACGGGATTATAAAAAATTCGATAGCAAACGGAATTCCCAGAGGAAAGGTGTTCTTCAGCCAATGTATCGTCAGTATCACCACTGCTACTGTCATTATGACGATTGTTCTCACCCTCTGGATTTTCATGACCGAACTGTTTCTTGATAAAACCGGTCCGGTTCATATGACCGATCTGCTAATGGAAATTCCGGCTATTTATTTGATTGCCGTATCCAGTATTGTTTTAACAATCGTACTTTGCCTGTGTTTTCAAAACGGCGCATTCATATTTTTTACATGGCTTTTTGTCTTTTTCATTTTTCCGACAATTTTACTTAAATTCGGAATAGCAGTTTCAGCCCATTTTAAAACAGATTTTATCTACAACATCGCCATGTGGATGCCATCGAACTTTTTTCAGATCAACACCGCAAACGTCAATATGAGTTCATGCATTACCGCATGGGATACAACCGGCGGTATGCTGCGCTGCATAATTGCAGGAATTTCAGGAATTATTATTTTCATGGCAATCGGATTCAGGCACATCCGAAAAGCAGACTTATAAACATAAATATGGAGGGATCACATATGTTGTATATCATTCTATTTCTTATCAGTATCGCAGGAGGATATGTTGCGTTTCGCTACATTTCCCTTCTCCGTGCATTAAAACAGATACAAAAAGAGCTCGATGTCATACAGCAGGATCTCTCCAAAAATCAGATGATACATCTTCCCGTTCCGAACAATCGGTTAAAGGAACTTCTCATCACAATCAACTCTTTTTTAGATGAGCTTCACCATGAGCGCGCGCGTTATACAAAACAGGAAAAAGAATTTCAAAAACAGATTGAAAATATCAGTCATGACCTGCGTACTCCTTTAACATCCCTTCTCGGATATGTTAGACTATATAAAAAATCCCAGTCTTCCTATATCTCACAAAACGCTGAGCTTTCAGATACACTAGATGTCATTGAACGAAAATCAGAATCACTGAAAAACCTGATTACGCAGTTTTATGATTTTTCCCGACTTACAGCTCATGACTATACAGTAAATCTCATTAAAATTGATACTGTAAAATTACTGAGAGAATCTTTTGCAGACAACTGCCACATACTCGAAGAGACACATTTAAACGTTTCGCTTGATTTGCCGGATCGCCCAATATATGTGCTTGCTGACAAAACAGCTTTAGAACGAATCTTTTTTAATTTGTTTCAAAATGCCGGAAGATACGCACATACCTTTTTTCATATAACAATAAAAAACGAACAAAATTCCATTAAAATCTTGTTCGCTAATGACACATGTTCTCTTTCATCCGAAGATATTTCTCATCTGTTCGACCGCTTCTATATTCAGGAATCGGCGCGCAGTCAGGGCGGAACCGGACTTGGTCTTACGATTGCCAGATCACTTGCAGAAGAGATCGGCGGAGAGCTTTCTGTTTCTTCCAAAAAGTCAAACGGAAATAACTCTCTTCTCATCTCATTTACTTTGGCATTACCTTCTTGTTAGTTTCAAAACTTTTATACCGGATTTCCCTTTTGTAAATACATATCCGCGATCCCACCCTATAATGTACGTTTAAGAGTTATCGCTTTGTATAAATCAAATCCGTCATTCCATTATACGATTGTGTTTTGAGCAGCCTTAACTTAATTTCATGGTCAGTCTTTTCAAAAAGTCGAATGCCTGACCCTAAAATAGTTGGAATAACAGTAATATAATAACAATCAATTATATCTTCCCTGTTGGATAAGGGTTGCACCACCACATATCCAAATATCTTTCCCACTTTCCTCTCGTAGTTTTTTTACCAGATCAACAGAGCTTTCATTGGTAAAATTAATTTTATCAGAAGATGTTTTTTGATTATGTGTTACTACATAGGTTGTAAAATCATTATAAACCCATTCATTTGGCGAAAGTTCAGTAACAATTTGATGATAAGTATTCCACCCCATTATCACAGTATCAATATCTTTTGCAAATTCAGAATATGTATCAATGTTATCAGCGTCATCACCCTGTCCAACCAACCATTCAACACTGCCTTCACTGTCTGCGATATATCCGTCAAGGCTCATTGCTATAAACAAACTGACTTTTTTCATAGATCCTCCTTTAAATTCACAAACTGGGATTTTATTCTTTATCGTTCAAAAGTTTATTTACTCTTTCAACTGGAAATCTGTCTTCAATATCAATTATTTCAAACAAATTTAGTGGCAATTCTTTTTCATCAATTAGAGTAAGATATTCATTAACAGCTCTACGGTCAATCATAATTTTTCCATGACCAGCCCAATGTCGATTACTCTCCTTCTTTTTCAAACCAGAAATCCAGTATTCATCACCATTTTCAATGTCTATATAATTTGCGTAATTACCGTTATATTTCTGAAATGCATGGTTGTTAAAATAAATGGTTTTCTTGGTTTTTGAAGTTTTCACATACCCAATCCATGCTGGACCATCATCAGAATATCCTGTTTTCAGTTCAATATACATTAAATCTTTAATCATTTATATCATTTATATCATTCCTAAATTTAAATTTTTCGTGTTACCGGAATTTACAACTCTATTTCTTTATGAAAAAATCAATCTTACAATCAAAAGAAAAACAAAAATCCCAATGAAATAAGAAAGCCTCCATAAATTCTAATATTTATACCGCTTCTCTCAGTCGCTATGTCCCATTAGCTTGCAAATAATTCTTTTAATTCTTACAACAATTCCTCCAATACCTCCCAGCCTTGATAATAAAATGCCGAGAGCAAAAAATATTACTATAACGGTAGCCATATCCAAATAATTTTCGCCCATAATTTTTCTCCTTTACAACTTCAAATTTTCGTATTACCAACACCAAACAAATTCTCGTTTATACTTCAGATTTATAAGATTATATCACATAATTTAAGCTTTATATTTAATAAGTTTCACTGAGCATAGCTAAACTATCCATAACTTTTCAACGGGATATTTAATTTCTATTGTATCTTCAATCATTTATTTTTTCTCCCTGGTATGATTCAACTATATTTAAAATCATTTTTTCAAAAATGTGTGCATAATTCCATTTTTTGATGAACTATACCTTCTTCTAAAAAATCATCGGATGAAACTCTAAACCCAAATTTTTTATAGAAACCTACTGCGTGCTTTTGTGCATCTATACATATTTTTTTACACTTCAGCTTTTCTTTAATAGCAACAATACTTTTTTGCATCAATTCTTTTCCAAGCCCGTTACCATGCACTAATGTCAAAACTCTGCCAACCCGAACTATATATTTATTATCATCTTGACTAAACGCTCTTAAATAAGCAACCACTTTATTATCATCCATAATATAGCAGTGTAAAGAATTATAATCTATATCATCCATATCCTGACAATGAATATTTTGTTCTATAGTAAAAATTTGCGACCTTGATTTCAAAATTTCATATAATTCTTTTGTTGTTAATTCATCAAATGTTTTTGCAAAAAATTCCATTTACATATCTCGCTTTCAAATTCATATCTTCCGTTACTTTACAAGTTACAAATCTATCTCTTACTCGGAAAGCAATCTTTCAAGTAAAATCTTTCGGTTATTAATAAACATTTCGGTAACTTTATAACTCTGCGTATCTTCATATTCACATTTGTGTACTATTCCATCGTCAAATGATAAAATCTGTGCATCTGGTATTCCTAACAAAATAGGGGAATGCGTAACTATAATAAATTGTGATCCTTCTTTTGCACATGAATATATTTCCATAAGCAATGTTAATTGTCTTTGAGGAGATAATGCTGCTTCCGGCTCATCAAATAAATATAACCCATTTGGTCGCAGGTGATTCTGTGTGAGCGCAAGAAAGCTCTCTCCGTGTGATTTTTCATGGTATTTCTCTGATGGATGAGCCCAATCCGAATACTCCAGTTCTTTTGTTGCAACATTATAAAAGCTTTCTGCTCTAAGAAAATATCCCCATTTTGCTTTACGAAATCCTTTTGAAATTCTGATAGCATTATACAATTCAGAATGTGAATCAAAAGTCGAAAAAGAATAATTTTTAGTGCCGCCTTCCGGATTAAAACCGTATGATACTGCAAGAGCTTCTAAAAGCGTCGATTTACCACTACCATTTTCTCCGACAAAAAAGGTAATTGGTTTTTCAAAAACAACTTCTTTTAATTTATTTATAGCTTCAATTTCTCGTAAATAACTATCGTCCTCAATCTTATTCCAATCTATCGACAGGCTTTGTATAAATTGTTGATTCATTTGATCACCTCAAACTGATATAAAACATAAAAATCATTCTTTCGTTCTCTGACAAAGAATACGCATTCTTTTCCCGATAAATAATTCTATTACTTAATAAGTAATATTACCTTTTTATCTGTTCAGTTGCAATGGATTGTTCGTTGAATTATTTTCTATTTTTTTCAAATATTGCTATCTAATTACTTGTCCGTTGTTTTCTTTTACTATATAACAAACCTGTCATCAGTAATGCACTTATACAAACAATCATATATCCCATTACATCATTTGTATCAGCCGTAGTTGGCGCTTTTTCTTTATTATTCGTATGATTATTCGGTTTTGATGTTTGATTTACATCCTTTTTCTCCAAACCGTTCGCTTTCGCAATCGCTGCATCTACAGCACTATAATCTGCTACTCGCAACAGTTCTTTTTCCATTGCCTTTTCCAATTTCTTTCGATTAAAGAAAAATAAATGTTTATGGGGTTCATTAGCTTTTATGTTTATAGTCGGACTGGCTTTTCCGCTGTTAAGATATAAGGATATGAAGCAGTCCGGATATATCAATAATCTTGACAATGGATTTTTTGCGCGCGCTTTGTTCATAGGAATTATTCTTGCTGTATTTTGCAGCCTTTTTATCGGTACAGAACATAATGATAGAACGATCAGAAACAAAATTATCGTAGGACAAAAAAGAGAAACGATCTATTTATCAAATATGATAACTTGTTCTGTTATCGCGATTACTATGTGCATTGTGTTTTTTGTTCCATACCTTAGTGTTGGAATACCTTTGCTTGTTTTTTTACTGCTGATGTGAAATTGATTATGCTCATAGGCGTAACCGTCCTTGTTTTATCAATTACATTTGCTTCACTTTTCACACTTATAACAATGCTCTTTCAAAATAAAGCTATTATTGCAGTGTCTTGTATTCTGCTTTCATTCGGACTATTACTTGCAGGGGCAATATGTAATAGAATGTTAGATGCTCCGCCAACTATTCCGGCTTACTCAATAGGAGAAAATGGCGAAACAACAGCTCAGGAAACAGAAAACCCAAAATATTCGGACGGAACAAAACGAGAAATTGTACAATTCTTTTATGATGTCAATCCAGGTGGTCAGGCAATTCAATGTTCAACAATGCAGCCTGTCAATTTAACACGATTACCTATATATTCCTTAGCAATAATTGTCCTTACAACCGGTGCAGGTGTTTGGATTTTCAAGAAAAAAGATTTAAAATAAAAGAGCGAACACATTATGTTATGGTTATGGCTTTTCATAAGTGGATTGATCTTAATAATTATCTTGCTACTCATCAAAATACATTTATTGCGAAAATCTGCACAAGAAATAGAAAGTTCATTTTCCGAAAAGCTCATAACCGATAGTAATACTTTAATTGATATTTCAAGCAATGATAAATATATGCGCCATTTAGCAAATGAAATAAATATCCAGTTACGAAAACTCCAAGCTGAACGCAGAAAATTTCAAAAAGGTGATTTAGAATTGAAGAATGCTGTTACAAATATTTCTCATGATTTACGCACACCGCTAACCGCAATATACGGCTACTTAGATTTACTTGAACAGGAAGAAAAAAGTGAAACAGTCAACAGATATATAGCCGTCATAAGAAATCGTACAAAAATGCTGAAACAGCTTATGCAATTTAAATATTCCGGCAAAAGTATCCCCTCCTCCGGTGTTGGGATACTTTTGTCTTATAAAAGCTAAAAATACAACATTTTTACCTATATTCGCGCTCATTTTTTCTATACATTTCTTCCGCTATAGATTATAATAAAAGGCAAGATGTTTTGAATTTATTATTTCAATATTTTATGTAGGAGGAAACCACGTATGAAACAAAAACTATATGACAAATTTGCAGAACTTTTCGGCGCTACGGATGATGCACATTTTTATTTTGCTCCCGGCCGCGTCAACCTCATCGGAGAGCACACCGACTATAACGGCGGTCATGTATTCCCCTGTGCCCTGACACTTGGTACATATGGCGTTGCAAGAAAAAGAGAAGACCGGCTTATGCACTTTTATTCCTGCAACCTTGACGAGATCGGCGTAGTAGAAACATCTCTGGACGACCTTACTAACAAGGATTGTTACGACTGGGCAAACTATCCGCTCGGAGTTGTATGGACATTCTCCGAAAAAGGCTACAAACTTGATACCGGATTTGACATGGTAATATGGGGGAATATTCCTAACGGTGCAGGTCTTTCCTCTTCTGCTTCTCTGGAAGTGCTGACCGGAGTGATCCTGACTGATTTATATGGAATTACCGATCTAAGTCCAATAGATCTTGCTTTATTCGGACAATACTCCGAAAATAATTTTAACGGCTGTAACTGTGGAATTATGGATCAGTTTACAGTAGCTGTCGGGAAAAAAGACAACGCAATATTTCTTGACACAAACACTTTGCAATATGAATATGCACCCATTCTTCTTGAGGACTCCAAGATCATCATTACAAACAGTAAAGTAAAGCACAGCCTTGTCACTTCTGAATACAATGTCCGACGTCAGGAATGTGCGGATGCGCTTAGCGATCTGCAAAAGGAACTGTCCATTTCTTCTCTCGGCGAGCTTACTCCAGAAGAATTTGAAGAGGCAAAGCACCTGATCCGGGATGAAGTTCGTGTAAAACGTGCCAAACATGCTGTTTACGAGAATCAGCGCACTATCGCCGCCGTCAAAGCTCTGAAAGAAGGCGATATTACAAAGTTCGGAGAATTAATGAATCAATCCCATGTTTCTCTGCGCGATGATTATGAAGTATCATGTAAAGAAATCGATCTGCTCGTTGATCTTTCATGGAATACCCCGGGAGTCATCGGCTCTCGTATCACCGGAGGCGGATTCGGCGGCTGTACCGTCAGCATTGTAAAAAATGAAGCCGTAGACAATTTTATTAAAAATGTCGGAGAAGCCTATAAAGAAAAATTCGGATATGAAGCTGAATTTTATGTAGTAGACATCGGTGTCGGCGCTTCCAGATTAGATGTATAATCTTCCGTAAAACAAACTTTTAAAAACACAAAAAACACACCTTGTACAAGATACCAAAACTCTTTTACCCGGTGTGTTTTTTTCTGCCTTTCACCTTGCTCAGCGGATCATCCGTCACTTCAGATATTCATGGACATTTTCTTTTGTGACTTTGGAATAGGGCAGATAAATGTAATTTTCATTAGTAAATTTTATTTCCTCCGCTTCTTTTCCGATTACCAATGCAGCTGAAAGCTTTGCTATCGCTCTCGCCTGTCCCTCTTTATCATTATATACCGTTCCCGCCATACTTGAATCTTCCACTGCCTTCAACCCCATATCCGTGCCGTCTATTCCTATAAATACCGGAAGAAGGGCCTCTGTATAATTCAAATTTTTATAAGCGTCCAACGCTCCCAGAGCCATGTCATCATTATTTGCCAACACAAGTTCTATCTTATTTTTATACTGCCCCAGCATCTGCTCCATCCGGTTCTGCGCCTGCGCCCGGTTCCAGTTCGCAATCTGGTAACTTAACTTTTCCAGTTCAATCCCATTTTTGTTAAGCGTATCTACCGCATTTTCTGTACGAATGATCGCATCCTGATGTCCCGCTTCCCCTTCCAGAACTACATACTGAATTTTTCCGTCCTTATTGTGATCTATCTGACTGTTTTGCCGTATCATTTCAACAGCCAGCTCTCCTTGCAGCACACCGGACTGCTTTGCATCTGCGCCAACGTAATAAAGCCTGTCCCACTGCCTCATATCTTCCGCAACCGGTTCTCTGTTAAAAAATATAATCGGCACATCATGTTCTTTTGCAACATCTATAATTTCCGACGGATCTGCCCGATCTACCAGATTCACACAAAGGACGTTGCATCCTGCATTTATCAGCTCTTTCACCTGGTCATTCTGCGTGCGCTGAGATCCGGCAGCATTTTTAACTGTCACAGTCGTCTCAACTCCATTCTTGTTGAGATGATTAAGTTCTTCTTTAAAACAGACAAGAAGTTCGCTTAAAAAGGTATCGTTTTGATCGTAACAGGTAACTCCGACATAAACCTTGTCTGACATGGATATTTTCTGCTTACCGCAGGCACACAAGAGTTGTATCACCATACATAAAACAATCGCTGCCGCTAATAGTTTCTTTTTTTTCATTCCTCCACCTCTGTTATAATCCTCATGTACTCTATACGCCTTACTGACTCATAGTGAACAAAACTTCTTGATTTTCTTTTGAAAACAGTGTCTCTCTGCGAACAGTCGAATATGAAACCGTGTTTCGTTCCGGCTTTTTCATGAAGCGCCGCAAACTGTCTGATAGTTCTGCCACACTCTGATATCCTCTGTTAAACTCATCCGGCACTACGAGACATTGTATCTCTCCTGTATCTAAATAATAGAAAGCTTCCATAGAATGTCCGATTCCATACAGAACCGCCCCATGCAGATTATTTGTCGAAGAACATTCCCCGGCTGCCACCAGACTTATATTATCTAATGTCATTATAAAATCCACTTTTTCGCTTTGTTCCATTGAATTTTTTTCCTTGTCTTCCGCAAAAGAATCCGATATCTGCCATAGAATATCCGCCTGTTTTTCTTCCAAAACCGCTCGAACCCCCTCTGCCCGTTCACTTATAGCTTCTGCGTTTTCTTCTCCCGAAACGAGCCCTATCTTTTTCCCTTTTATATTTCCGCCGCAGTCTTTTAATAATTCCTCTGCCAACGCTTTTCCCATGGCATAATTATCCGCTCCCGTAACCGGCATTTTCGTTTCTGTTCCATCAGAAGACGCAAGGCTTTCCACAAGCACAACAGGCACTTTCTTTTCGACTTCTTTTAGCATCTTTTCTGTTTTCTCTCCATTGGCAGGCTCTACAATAATTCCGGATGCGCCGTTTGCAATTTCTCTTTCTATTAAGTTCTCTTCTTCCTGTACACTCAGACTTCCCGCTGTACTTACCACAAATACCTCTGTCTTTTTATCTGCCGCCGCCATTTTTGCCCCATACTTAAATGCTGCCCACTGACTATCATCTGAATTCTGGATGATCACGGAAATTTTTTCTTGCTTTTTTTCATTTTTTTCCAAAAACATGAACATGACCAACACAAAAACCATAAGCCCCAGAAATGTTTCTACCAAAATAAATATCTTTTTGCCATTCTTCATCCTTATTCCCTCTGCGGTTCCTTTTTCTGTTCATTCTCTTTTTCGTGAAGGTTTCCTCCTTCCAAAGCCTTGCGGTTCTCTTCTGTATACAAAACCGCCGGGATGCAGATCGAGACAGTTGTTCCTTCATCCGGCTCGCTTTCCACGACTATACCATATTCTTTTCCAAATACAATCTTAATGCGGTTATTAACATTCACAAGTCCTACTCCCGAACCATGCTTATGTACTCTTTTCTCATCTGTCAAAAGCCGGCTCACTTCCTCACTGCACATACCGATCCCGTTATCTGTCACCGAAAGAATAATAAGCCCATTCTCCATCTTACCGCTGATTTTTATTTCACCGCAGTCATCTGTCCCATTGATTCCGTAATTGATCGCATTTTCCAAGATCGGCTGTAAAACCAGTTTTACAATACAAAATGCATAAAGAGAATCATCTACATCGAAAGTAACTGAAAAGGCATTTTTATATCGTATCTTCTGTATATTCATATAACTTCGGGCATGCTGCAGCTCATCCCGGATATTAATCACAGTATGCCCTTTTGATAAACTTATACGGAACAATTTTGCAAGCTGTGAAATCATAAACGCCGCCTCGTCGTTGCGTCCATCCTCGATCATCCACGTGATAGAATCCAGCGTGTTATAAAGAAAATGAGGATTAATCTGGCTTTGCAATGCATCCAACTCGCTTTTTCTACGTTCGTTTTGTTCGATAATAATCTCCTTCATAAGCTCATCTATCTGCTCATAAGATTTTTGGATAGAATATCCGAGATACCGGATTTCTTCCGCTCCTCCAATATATACCTCCGGCTTTTCACCCGCTTCATACTCCAGTACTGATGCGTTTAATTTCAAAATCGGGCTTGAGATTCTCGCTGAAACGACACGATTAAGCGCTACAAGTACCATTACCGTCAGAAGCATCAACAAAATAATAAAATATCGCACGTCGATCATCCCGTGTATAAATGCCGAATAAGGAATTACCCCCACCAGCTTCCATCCGGTATAACTGATAGTATTGACTATTACTTTCCGCCTCTCGCCTTTAAAATCATCTTCGTACACACCGTCCTTGTGGGAGGCTGCCAGACTGCTGTTTTCTCCGCTAAGACCGTTACTGATCTGTATCTGCCTCGGATGATAGATGATTTCCCCATTACTGTCGCACAGATAATAATACTCTCCATTGTTCAACGTATTGATCTGATTCATCATTCTTGAAATATCCGCATAATCCATATCCACAAGCAGAACCCCCCAGTTAGACACTCCGCTGTCTGTAATTTCGATCATACGGCTTAAAGAAGTAACCCAATAATAATGCTGCGTTCCATCATCAAACAAATTTTGAATATGAGGTGTGGAAAAATGCATATTTTCCACTTCATCCAACGCCTGTATGTACCAGTCCTGCTGGGTTACGTCCGGATCTTCTTTTTGAGACGCTACCGGTTCTGCCGCCAATAAACTTCCATAATGATTATAAATTGCGATACTTCGAAGATTATCTTTATTTGCCTCATACAAAAGATTCATCCTGCTTTGAATCTCCTGTTTTTGTTTGGAGAAATCGCTCTCTTTTATAATATTGTAGTAAACGGTATCAGACACCTGTCTCATACTGACAAGATAATCTTCCAGACTCTCCCCCGTCTGTTCCATCAGCTTTTGGGTACTCTGCACAGTCTCTTCCCTTGATAACGTAGAAAACCATATATACATAACAAACCCGGAAATCAACATGATAGTGATGGAAACAAGCGAAAACACTCCCATCAGAGTCGTTTGTATCCCTTTTGGTTTTAAATTTGTCCATCCCCCATATTTTTCCCAGCTTCTCACCCGTTCCGTAATGCGGCTTTTTTCCGTATTTTGGTTTTCTCCTTGCATATCATACCCGCATTTACTTTTCAAATACTTGTTTTTCACTTTTTATATGCTCCGCTCTGTATTTTGACGGTGATACGCCAAACTTCCTTTTAAATACATAGCTAAAATAATTAGGATCTGTGTATCCTACTTTCTGCGCTATGACATAACTCTTTTCATTTGTTTCAATCAGCAGGCGCGCAGCCTGTTCCATACGGTAATCTGTCACATAACTGACAAAAGATTTTCCTGTTTCCTTTTTAAACACTGTAGAAAAATAGGAATTAGACACCCCAAGTCTTTCACAAATCTGAGCCAGAGACAACTGTACATCTGCATATTGACTGCGGACATGCTCCTTCGCTTTTGATACAAAGGACTGAGTTGATCTGCTCCTTGCCGTAACCAAATTTTCGCTGAAGCAAAGGCTGATATCCGTAAGCCATTTTCGCAGCGCATCGGGTTCAAGCTCAAGCAGCTTTCCATAGAGTATTCCGATATCTCCGCCTACCCCCTCCGCTGCAATATCATTATTTACAGAAAACCGAAACAAGGCGGTTACCAACTCCATGATCACCACATGATGCTGCTGCAATGATTTCAGCGGAAATGAAATGCTTTCTATATACTGATCTACCGCTTCTACAATCTCTTCTTCCGAATTCAAACGAATCTTTTTAAATAAATTCAACAATTCCATATCATTTGTAAAACAGGGCTCTCCCGACTCTTTAGGCGCGATTTCCTTAATGTTAATCGCCCTGGAAGCGCCGTAGACGGCACGATATGAAACCGCTTCACGCGCTGCGTTATACGATTGTGCCAAATCCAAAATCTGACTGCAGACCTGGCCTATTCCTACCGTGACAACAGTTCCCATCATGCGGTTTACATACTTACAAAAGCGGTCGCAGTCATCTGTCAGCTCCGCAATCTCATTTTCATTGTTTATCTGGGCAAACAGAACGCTGTTTCCAAGGTAGGGAAAACATTTTGCCTTCCATCTTTTCCCCAGACGGTCTTCTGCCTGTTTTTGTACAGACGCGGCTAAAAATAAGGAATTCATATTTTCCGGAATCTGACTGGACGACATATGAATGACCAGACAGCAGTATAATGGACCCGGAAGAGAAATCTGATAATCCGACAGGTATTTCTGAAGTTCATCCTCATGAATCCTTCCCTCTATCAGAGTAGAACAAAAATTTGCCTGCAAAAGAGGAAGGGACTCCGTATAATAATGTTCCAGCTTTTCCATGCTTCTTCTTTCACTTATCTCCTGATCCAGCTTTATTTTTAACTTTGTGAATATATTGATCAATTCCACAGAATTAACCGGCTTTAAAATATATTCCTCCACTTCCAGATGAACCGCTTCCTTTGCATATTCAAACTCATCAAAACCTGTAAAAAGTACGATCTTCATCGCCGGATACTCTCTTCTGATATGACTGCACAGCTCCATGCCGTCCATATACGGCATTTTAATATCTGTCATAACAACATCCGGCTGACTCTCCTCTATCATTTCCAGCGCCTTGATTCCATTATCGGCATATCCGACTACAGAAAATCCCAACTCTTCCCAATTAATTTTTCGGATAATAGCCTGTATTACTTCCTCTTCATCATCAACCAAAAGTATTGTATATTTATCCATCTTGTCTCCATATATATTATTCCGTTTTATTTTTCCTCATTATAACAAAGACATACATGCCTGTAAATACGACCTCATATTTTATCCGTCGTCTGTTCTTTCTGTCTTTTTAAACCGGCTCAGAATCACCGAGAACACCAAAGAGCACATTCCGGAATTATAAGCGATCGCCGGGATCTCAGGCAGACTCCGGCTTTGGCTCATCACCTATCCTAAAGCAGAAAGAGCCGACATAATGTCGGCTCTTTCCTTGATTTATCTTTATTTTTTCTGTACATATTTCAGACAATCCAGCGCTACCGCAACAAGAATGATAATACCTGAGAATACAAACTGAAGGTTTGTGTCAATTCCGAGGATCGTAAGGGAATATGTAAGCGCTGTGAAAATAAACACACCGACTACTACTCCCGAGATTTTTCCGATACCTCCGGTAAATGACACGCCGCCTACTACGCAGGCTGCAATCGCATCCATTTCCCATCCTTGTCCGTATGCGGCAGAACCTGAACCGACCATTCTTATACATTCCAGCCAGGAGCCGAATCCGTAAAGAATACCTGCCAGAATAAATGCTCCTACCGTAACGGCAAATACTGAAATACCTGACACCGACGCCGCTTCTGCATTTCCGCCGACCGCATACAAATTCTTACCAAAAGTTGTTTTATTCCAAATAAACCACACAATAAAGACTGCGGCTGCTGCCCATATGATAATTGTAGGGAATCCGTTTATCTTTGGAATAATCATATTCGGAATCGTCGGTTCGATAGCTCCGAAAGATACTCCTTTTGTAGCATATGTAACAAGTCCGAAGATCACGAGCATGTTTGCCATTGTCGAGATAAACGGGTGCATCTTAAACTTGGCAGTAAAAAATCCGGCGATCATTGTAAAGAATGTACACAAAAGTATACATATAACCAATGACAAGATTACACGCACAATGATAGGTGTTGACGTGAAATCAAATATATGTCCAAAAACTCCACCCGTATTAATTCCCTGATGCATAATAATCGTTGCCGTCGTCATTCCCATACCTACCATTCGCCCGATTGAAAGGTCTGTGCCTGCAAGAAGAATCAAACCTGCAACACCTAATGCAAGGAACATCTTCGGAGATGCCTGCTGAAGTACGTTCAGCACGTTATTATAAGTGAGCAAAGGCGCTCCCTTAATCATCGGCGTAATAATACAAAGCACAATAAATATCAAGAGAATAGCGATATATAATCCGTTCTGAAGGAAGAAATTTCTTTTACTGAACGTATATTTATAATTCTCCCATTTCTGCGCCCGCGTTTCAAGAAAAGTAAATTTTGACATACGCAGCAAATCAATCAGATGATACTTATAAGAATACGCCGCATGCCGTCTGTCCTTTATAGTCTGATAATCTTTTTGCAGTTCCATTTTCGCATCGAACAGCCTGTTCTTATAAACATATTTTTCATCCTTTATTTCCTGATGTTCTGAAAGTTTGGAAAGAATCTGCTGATGCTCTTTCTTCAGTTCTTCTACTCTTTTTTGATATTTCTCTTTCGCAAGGACTTTTTCCTGTGCGCAGCTTTCTTTAACAGGCACATAATATTCCTTGTCGAAATGTTCTTTCAAATATGCTTCCGCATCTGCAATCAGTTTTGAAATCCTGTCTTTATTCTTAGACTCTACCGCTTTTGCCTGCTGCAGTTCCCTGCGCATTCTCGTAAGTCTATCCTCTTTTTCACCTTTTGTAAGAGTGCGATCTCTCTTTACTCCGTCCATTGTGTTTTGCAGCGACAACACTTTATCCGTGCCGTCCACCCGGAGACCGTCAATCTGTTTTTGAATTGCACCGACGTATTCTTCTATCGGACGGCGAATCTGCATTTCCTGTTCCGCCGTCAGAACCTTACTGTTTCCATTAGCCATATTCATCATTCTCCCTCATTTTATAGGTATTTTGCGCTAAGTCTTAATAGTTCTTCCTGATTTGTCTCTTTTGTATTAACAATTCCAGAAAGATATCCATTTGACATAACGCCAATGCGATTTGTAATTCCCAGAATTTCAGGCATTTCAGACGAGACAACAATGATCGTCCTGCCCTGCTTTGCCATGTTGATAATCAGTTCATATATCTCATATTTTGCGCCGACATCAATTCCTCTTGTCGGTTCATCCATCATAAATACCTGCGGTTCTCTTTCCAGCCATTTTCCAAAAATAACTTTTTGCTGGTTTCCTCCGGAAAGATTTGAAATCATATCATTTGGTCCCATACATTTTGTCCGCATAGTCTTGATTTCTTCCGCAGTCGCTTTTTCCATTTTCGAATCAGAAAGAGCGATCCCTGATTTATACTGTTTCAAGTTTGCTATCGTTGTATTAAACGTAAGATCTCCCTTCAAAAATAATCCGTTTGCCTTACGTTCCTCCGTGATCATAGCAAAGCCATGTTCCATCGCATCTTTCGCACTTTCAAAGTTCATAAGATGATTATTAAAGTATACTCGTCCTGCCGCCCTGGTGCGCACTCCGAAAATCGTCTCCATAAGCTCTGTTCGTCCGGCTCCTACCAGACCATACAATCCGAAGATTTCTCCTTTTCTCACATCAAAAGACACATCTTTAAGATAAGGCTCGAATTTTGTAGATAAATGCTGCACGGACAAAACCACATCTCCCGGCGTATTATCCACTTCCGGAAAACGGTTTTCAAGAGAACGTCCTACCATTGCCGTAATCAGTTCATTCATATCTGTATCTTCCGTGCTCTTTGTCATAACCAGATTTCCGTCTCGAAGCACCGATATTTCATCACAAATTTCAAAAATTTCATCCATTTTATGAGAAATATAAATCAAAGCAATTCCCTGCTCTTTCAGCATTCTCATCATTTCAAAAAGTTTTTCTACTTCCTGCACCGTCAATGAAGAGGTAGGCTCATCCAAAACGATCACCTTGGAATTATAAGAGATTGCTTTTGCAATCTCGCACATCTGCCGCTGAGAAACCGACATATTACGCATCGGCTGAGACAAGTTGACTGTCATTCCCAATTTTCTGAAAAGTTCAGACGCCTCTTTTTTCATCCGGCCTTCATCTATTACACCGACCGCATTCACCGGATACCGTCCAAGAAACAAATTGTCAACTACATTTCTCTCCAGACACTGATTCAATTCCTGGTGAACCATAGCGATACCGTTTTCCAACGCCTCCCTCGGTCCGGAAAAACTTACCTCTTTCCCATCCAGGAAGATATTTCCTTCGTCTTTTTGATAGGTACCGAAAAGACACTTCATCATCGTTGATTTTCCAGCGCCGTTTTCCCCCATAAGCCCCATAACTGTTCCCGCTTTCACATCCAGATTGATGCGAGTGAGAACTCTGTTTCTTCCAAAGGACTTACTCATATCCCGTATCGATAAGACGATATTATCTTTCTTATCTGCCATGCTTTTTACTCCTATTATACTTTAGAATTTTTCTATCTTTACCCAAACGGTTGCAGTCCTTTTCCCACAGACAACTTTCTCTGACTGCCTGATCTCAATTACCGAAATCACCAAAAGGTACTCTCCGAGATCGCAGGCAGCCGCCATAGTCTCAGGCAAACCCGGACTTTAGCTTATCGCCGCCGCAAAAATATTAGGGAGAATTCCTTCTCCCTAATAGACCTGCTTATCCTCATTATTACTGAAGTAATGATGTATAGGAAGCCGCATTATCTGTTTTTACCATGTTAATCGCAAACGCATCATACTGGCTAGGATTTCCAAGACGGTTTGTAATATTGGACTCTGTCTGTCCGTCACCGCCGATATACTCAACGTCTAAATTAAGAAGATCATCATAGTTCTTAAGAAGCGGCTGGTATGTAGAACTTAAGAAGTTATCGGAAGCATTGTAAATGTTCAGCCATACTTTCTTTTTCGCATGTTCTTTCTCATCCAGCTGTTTGGATACCGGCTCATATACTTTTGTAGAATCTGTAAATTCCTGATAGTTATCAGCTGTAACCGCTACATTCAACGCATAGTAAGAACGCTGCTCTTCATTGTATGTATATACATCTTCAGACAAAACATTGCCTGCTTCATCTTCTGTACCGATACCTGTATCAATATCTACGCCATCAAGTGCATTACGGATAACACGCAATGTCAAATATGCCTGTACGTCTGCATGTTGGCTGATCGTTCCGCCGTAACCTTCTGCAATAGCAGCTACCGCGTCATTATTTGCATCGTATCCGAAAGTAGGTACTTTATTATCTTTTGACCATGCATTAAACATTGACATTCCCATTCCGTCATTGTTGGAAACTACAACGTCTATGTTTTCCCCAAATGAAGAGGACCATGTGCCGATTGAATTTCCTGCTGTAGCCGCATCCCATGTTGCTCCTGCAGAGTTCTTCATCTCCTGAGAAGCAAGTTCTCTTACTACATATTTCTTTCCGCCGGCTTCAATCGTTCCGTCCTTTACAGCAGTTGCAGTTCCGTCTGCATTTGTTCCGATCGGAGCGCTGTCGATATCTCCGTCTTTCTCTACGCCTGTACCAAGAGCTTTACGGACACCTCTTGTACGTGCGATAGAATCGTTATGTCCGATATCTCCGATAGCCAGAACATATCCGATCACTCCGTCACCGTTACGGTCAATTTTATCTATATTTTTTTCGATATAGTCTTTTACCATAGTTCCCTGAAGTTCAGCACCCTGATTTGCATCAAATCCTACATAATATGTATCTTTATTGAAGTTCAATGCTGTCATGTCCAATTCTCCCGTGGAACTGTTTGACGGCTGTCTGTTGAACCATACCAACGGTTTGTCCTTATTTGCCACTTCCGATCCGGAAGAATTATTTGACGCTGACTTTCCGCTGTCAGATCCTCCTCCACACGCAGTAACTGACAGTGCCATTACCGCCGCCATTGTGATTAAAGCTATTTTTCTCTTCATACATTTTCTCCCTTCTGCTCTTTTTCGCACAGATATTTTTTGTTGATAGTGACAGTTTATATGAATTCTTTTAAATATAACATAGAATATTTTTCTGTTTATATTGAATTTTTTAAGATTTTATTAGTCATGTCTTATAATATTTGTCATTTTAGCTCTTATTTTCCCGTCATTTTGTACCCATCCTTTTTCAGTCAGACACAATCATCGAAATTTTTAAAAGGCACATTCCCGGATTACATTCTCCACTAATGCAAAAAACAGAAAGCCGCTGATATACCCCTTGGCAGCTTTCTGTTTCATATCTGTCTTTTCAATCTGTTTTTACTTCTTTATCAAAAAACGAAATGCAGTATGTGCGGTATATTTTTCACCTGCACGGTATACAGGACTTGGGAAATTCTCATGGTGAACCGCATCAGGATAACACTGTGTTTCTAAACAAACTGCGCTTCTTTTCCCATATACGACGCCCTCTTTACCTACTTCATTTTCTACAAAGTTCGCCGTATAAATCTGCATTCCCGGACGATCCGTGTAAGTTTCCATCACGATTCCGCTTTCCTCAGCCATAAGTTCCGCCACTTTCTCAAAGTTTCCTTTGTTTTTCAAAACCCAGTTGTGATCATATCCGTTTCCGAATCGAAGCGGTTCGTACTCTTCCTCGATCCTCTCTCCTATTTTTCTTCCTTCCCGAAAATCCATAGGTGTATTCTCCACCGGAAGAATCTCTCCTGTCGGTATTGACTGTGCATCCCCCGGAGTAAAATAATCCGCCTCCAGAGTAAGCGTATGCTGCAGTACACTTCCGCTGTTATGTCCATCTAAATTAAAATAACTATGATTTGTCATATTCAGAATCGTATCTTTGTCCGACAAAGCTTCATAAAAGATATCAAGCTTATCATCTTTATCAAGGCTGTATGTCACGTATATATCTGCCGTTCCCGGATATCCCTGATCTCCATCCGGACTATGAAGTTTAAAACGAACAGACGTCTCCGTCACCTCTTCCGTCTCCCATATCCTTATATTGTAGAAATCCATACCGCTGTGCAGATTATTTCCGTTATCATTCCCCGTCAAATGATATGTTTTTCCGTTTAATTCAAATTGCGCGCCGCCAATCCGGTTTGCATTTCTTCCTACAATCGTTCCGAAAAAGCACGTACCTGCCTCATAACCGGCCGCGTTTTCATATCCCAGAACAACGTCCGCCATGCTTCCCTCTTTATTTTTCACCTTCAAACTGACCAGTGTCGCTCCTAAGTCAGTCACTGCTGCCTCCATCCCGTTTTCATTTCTTATCACATAGAGACTCGCCTGATTTCCTTCCTTCGTACACCCAAAATTTCTCGTCATTTCCATTTCCTTCCTTTCTGCTGCGTTTTCGTTACTTTCATCCGCTTCACTTTATATGGATGTTTATAGTATTCTGCCCCGCATTCTTCTGTTTTCATTATATAGTCAGCATGTTCCGATAGCAAGAGGATATCAAGAAAGAAAAAACAAAGTCTCTCTCATCCGTTTTAACTTCATATTAACGGAAAACTGATATGAATACTAAACCAGTCACCCTTCATCTGCGCGCTGATTTCTCCATTCATTTTCAGTACAAACCCTTTTGTAATAGAAAGGCCGAGTCCTGTCGAATTTTTGCTTCTTGCTTCATCTGCTTTATAGAAACGTTCAAAGACTCTTTGAAGATCGATCCGATCCGGATATTCCACTCTATTTTTAAACACTAGCTTCGCTCTGTTTTCCTTCTTTTTCAGTTGAATCTTCAATTCTTTATTTCCATGATCCAACCCGTTTTTCACAATGTTTTGTATAATCCTTCTAAGCGCCTGTCCATTCCCCATGATCCAAACAGGCGTATCTGTCAAGTCAAATTCCGGAACAATTCCCCTTTCTGCCCATTCATCATAATATGAAAACACTGTTTCTTTCAGAATCTGAGTTAAGTTTTGTCGTTCTTTTTTCAATTCATACGTTTCATTTTTTAACTTTGTATAAGTAAACAGCTCTTCCAGCATCTCTTTAAGGCTTTCGATTCGTTCCTCTATGATTTCGATATAACGCTTCCTGTCCGCTTCAGACGAACAGGTTTCCAGCAGTTGAAAATATCCGTCCATTGATGTCAGGGGCGTCCTTATATCATGCGATAAATTCGTATATGTATCAGCAATCATCCGTTCTTTTTTTACATATTGTGCAGCTTCTTCTTTTCGTTCTTTAATCATCTCGTTCAGAAGATCTGTCAACTCTTTAATATTTCCCAGCTTAATTTCTTTTGTGATGAGCATATTGCTCTCATGCTCTCTCAGAAAACGCAATTGGCGGCAGATATCTTTTACCTGCCGCATATAACTACCCAATATACAAATCAATGTAATAATAACTCCGACCAAAATCCCAACTATAACATACATGTTAAATATCTCGTTTCTTAAACACAAAACTTCCCAAACAGACTGCGGCTGCCACAAATGCAAATCCAACCAGCAAAGAAGTAACCGCCATTTCCGATGTAATCTCTGTTCCAAGAAGCGTAATCTTCCCGCTCACAGTATAATTGATCATATGAAAATTTTCCAGTCCGACTTTTGCAAGCATACGATCAATAAAACTATAAAAAATAATAAGTGCATTCATACACAGACAAATACCTATCACAATGCTGACTACATTATTTCTGATCACAAGCGCAATACACATTACGATCATCAAAAGAGCAAAATGCAGTATCGTCTGAAGAAGAAAATAAAGCGCAAATGCTCTTTTATCTCCCAGTATAACTTCATGGAAAAACAATTTGTTTGCCACTGCCTGTACAATGAAGAACAACATCATCGTCAATACTGTATAAAGGAACAAACATACGGCTTTGGCACATACGATCAAACCTCTGTTTTTCACTTGACCTGCTATATTTTTCACAAATCCGCTCGTTACATCTGCCGTAGAATACAGGATTGTAAAGATGATCATAAACACCGCAACGGCCTTTCCTTTTATATTTGCAAAAAACATATCGAAAACAGAAACCTGTTCCCCCGGTTTTGTCGGAGGCGTCACATCCATTCCAAGATTCACCTGACCGCTTTCTTGTTCTTCCATTGCATATTCATAATTCTGCTGCCGATCCTCAAGCGAATATGCATCCATTTCACCCGCTGTAAGCGCTGTTGTCACAATCATAAGAACAGCAAAAATTGTCCAGATTACATAGAGGCTTTTTGTTTTAAACATACGGAACAATTCCATTCGTATCATATTAAGCATTGCAGGCACCTCCTGTCAGATTCAGAAAATAATTTTCAAGTTCTTCGCTTGTAATTCCAATCCCTCTCACACTGACACCTGCTTTTGCAAGTTCCATATTCACAGCTGCGCTTTCATCCAGCCTTTCGTATATGTGGATCGTATTCTTGTCTGTCACCTGATAGTTCTTAAATTCCATCTGATCCAGCACCGGCAGCGCCTGTTTTGGGTCATCGAGAAAAATCTCCATCCTTTCTCCACAGCGCTGCATCAACTCTTCTTTCGTAATTTCCTGTACGAGAGTTCCGTTATGAATAATTCCATAATGGGTTGCGATTTTAGACAACTCTTCTAAAATATGACTGGAAATAATGATCGTCATATTCTGCTCATCTCGAAGTTTGAAGATCATATCCCGGATTTCCGCGATTCCCTGTGGGTCTAATCCGTTAATCGGTTCATCGAGCAGCAGCAGATCCGGCTCTCCGACAAGAGCCATACCGATCCCGAGTCTTTGCTTCATTCCGAGCGAAAAATGTTTTGTCTTTTTCTTTCCCACATTAGACAGGCCAACTGTTTTTAATATATTTTCAATGTATCTTTTGTCATTGATCCCAAACAATCGGCATTTTACCGCCAGATTATCATAAGCAGACATATTTCCGTATAGTCCCGGCGACTCAATCAGACAGCTGATCCTTGAACGTACGTTTTTCAACTGAGCATTCTTATATCCGAACATTTCAATCTCACCCGAAGTCGGTTGTGATAAACCGCTTATCATTTTCAAAAATGTCGTTTTCCCAGCTCCGTTTCTTCCGATAAAGCCGTAAATCGAACCTTTTTTCACATGAAGATCAACATGATCTACCGCCTTATGATGACCGAATTGTTTTGTCAATCCGTGTGTAGCCAATAAATATTCACTCATCTTTTTTCTCCTTTTCTTTTCTTTATCTGCTCTCATTCTATAAACAAATTGCTAATCAATCGCAAATAAAAAGTAAAAAAAGAGTAAAGATTACGGATGAAGCCTGTACCCGATCCCCCATACAGTTTCAATATATTCTTTATCTGTCACAGCCTTGATCTTCTTGCGGATATTACTTATATGTACGTCTAGCGTCTTTGTCTCTCCCATATATTGCTCTTCCCACGCATATTCAAACATTTCTTCTTTGCTGAATACTTTTTTCGGATGTTTTAACAACAGCTCCAATATTGAAAATTCCTGTTTTGTAATATGAGGCAATTCTGTATTTCCCACTTTTACAGTAAAATCACCCTTATTAAGTTCCAGCTCCTGATAAGTAAATCGGTGTTCCTCCTCTTTTCTCCCTGTTGTTTCTGCCCTTCTGATCTGCACTTCCACTCTGGCAGTTACTTCTTTAATATCAAACGGCTTTGTCACATAATCATCCGCTCCGCCGCGCAAAAATTCCACTTTATCATCAATCGTATCTTTTGCTGTTAGAATGATCACCGGGGTATTTCCTTTCTTTCGAATATCTCTAAGTACTTCTTCCCCCGGAATTCCCGGAAGCATTAAATCAAGAAGTATAACCGAATATCTTTCCCCCTGTAAAATCATTCTTGCTTCCGTACCTGAGAACGCCTGCGTACATATATACCCTTCTTTTTCTAATGCTTCTTTTAAAAGTCCGTTAATATTTACATCATCTTCTACGATTAATACTGAATTTCTATGTTCCATCTCCATCCTCATTTATGTAACAGATGTTTTTATTCCTCTGTTTTCATACGCCTTGTTTATATTTTCTCCGGATTCATATAAAAGTCATTTATTTTATCCATAGCATACAATATTCTTTTTCTCCGGTTTCCGCATCTTTTCCTTCTCTTTGAATACAAAATCCTTCCCTTTCATAAAATTGTACTGCCCTTTTATTTTTTACATATACGTTTAATTCTAATCTTTTTCTCTTTTGTTTTACAAAATCAAGAAGCTGCTTTCCGATACTTTGGGAGCGAACGTCTCCTCTGACAAAAATCCCCTCCACATAATCTTTATCTAATCCGATAAAGCCGAGAATTCCGCCTGTTTCATCAAATATCTCTTCCATCATGTCTTCTGTCTCGAAAACATAGATTTCCGCCTGCAAAAACATCTCTTTAACCGCATCTTTGTAACCTTCCCAATAACACGGATCAATAAAATCATGCGCTTCTTTATTCGCGGCAAGCCAGATTTTCACTGCCGCTTCCAGATCCTGTCTTTGAAATTTTCTGATCACGTCTTTCTCTCCTGCATCTTATCTTTTTATTCTCCGCATTCCGCGGCGTTTAAAAAGTTTCTGCCATCATGTAAAATCAAACAGCGATAACTGATTACTCTGCGGAAGATCTCCAAACAATCCAAGCTCCGCCATCAGATCAATCACAGTCTTGCTGACTTTTGTTCTTTGCCTGAAGTCGTCAAGCGACAGATACGCCCCGTCTTTCGCCGCCTCTTCCACTGCCTCGGCAGCTTTATCCCCCATTCCTTCAATGCTTGCAAGCGACGGCATCAGCTTTCCGTCTACGATCTGAAACATCTTTGCCTTCGCCCTATAAATATCAATCGGAACAAACTCAAATCCACGGGCATACATTTCCTGAACGATCTTCATGTCTTTTAGCACGTCCTGCTCTTTCTTGCTTAGCTGATCCCCTTTACTTTTATACTGTTTTATATGATAATTCAACGTTTCTTTTCCCTGACACATAAGCGCATACGAAAACGCATCCGCCCTGATGCCGAAATACGCCGCATAATATGCAAGAGGATAGTTGATCTTACAGTATGCGATCCGATATGCCATCATAACATAAGCGGCGGCATGTGCTTTCGGGAACATGTAGCTAATTTTTTTACATGACCAAATATACCAATCCGGCACATCCTGTGCTTTCATCGCCTCTTCCCATTCCGGTTTCAGTCCTTTTCCTTTTCGCACACTTTCCATAATCGTAAACGCAAGAGCACTTTCTACTCCTTTGTTGATAAGATAGATCATAATATCGTCTCTCGTACAAATCGCCGTCGAAATCGTCGCCTTTCCCGACTTCACAAGCTCCTGTGCATTTCCAAGCCACACATTCGTTCCGTGCGATAATCCGGAAATACGGATCAGATCCGAAAGTGTCTGCGGTTTCGTATCCTGAACCATTTGAATAACAAAGTCCGTTCCGAATTCCGGTATTCCGAGACTTCCGATCTTACATCCGTCAATATCTTCCGGCTTAATCCCCAACACTTCTGTTCCATGAAACAGTTCGATCACATCCTTATCATCAAGAGGAATTTCGGTCGCAATAAACGGATGATCTGCATTGTATTCATTTTCCATAGCATCCGATGTAATATAGTCCTCCAGTGTACGGATCATCGTCGGATCGTCATGTCCCAGAATATCTAACTTCAACAAGTTATGATCGATGGAATGATAATCAAAATGTGTCGTTGTAATTCCACATTCCATATCATTTGCCGGATGTTGAACCGGAGTAAATTCATTGATATCATGCCCGTGAGGAAGAACGACGATACCTCCCGGATGCTGACCTGTGCTTCTTCGGATTCCCGTACACCCTTCGGTCACTCTTTCTATCTCACATTTTCGTTTTCTTTGCTCATGTTCCTCATAGTAGTTCCGGACAAATCCATACGCTGTCTTATCTGCCAGAGTACCGATCGTTCCAGCCTTAAATGTATGTCCTTCACCGAAAAGAACTTCTGTATATTTATGAGCCTTTGCCTGATAATCTCCGGAAAAGTTCAAGTCGATATCCGGTTCTTTGTCTCCTTTGAATCCTAGGAATGTCTCAAACGGAATATCAAATCCCGCTTTCACAAGCTGTTCTCCGCATACCGGACACTTCTTATCCGGCATATCATACCCGCATCCGCCGGCAAATGAACGCACTTCATCCGACTCAAAATCACTATAATGGCATTTTGAACAATAATAATGCGGACTTAACGGATTTACCTCTGTAATTCCCGCCATTGTCGCAACAAAGGAAGATCCGACCGATCCTCGCGAACCTACAAGATATCCGTCCGCATTTGACTTCCAAACAAGCTTTTGCGCAATGATATACATAACCGCATACCCATTTGAAATAATGGAATTCAGTTCTTTTTCCAGACGTGCGGAAACTTGCTTCGGAAGATCTTCTCCATACATCTCATGAGCTTTCCTGTAACAGATATCCCTTAGTTCCTGATCTGAATTTTCGATAACCGGAGGACATTTGTTCGGATTGACCGGAGAGATCTTTTCAATCATACCCGCGATCTTCACCGGATTATCTATAACAATCTCTCTCGCTTTCGCCGCGCCGAGGTAGGAAAACTCTTCCAGCATCTCATCTGTCGTGCGAAGAAACAACGGAGGCTGACGATCCGCGTCGTCAAATCCTTTTCCCGCCATAATAATCCTTCGGTACACTTCATCGTCAGGATTTAAAAAATGTACGTCGCATGTTGCCACTACCGGCTTTCCGAATTTTTCTCCGAGCTCCACGATCTCCCTGTTGATATTTTGCAGATCTTCTATTGAATTTACATCCGCTATACGTTCACTCTCGATCATAAACTGATTGTTTCCGACAGGCTGTATCTCATAATAATCATAGAATTCCGCCAGCCTCGCAATCTGTTGGGCAGAGCGCTTTTCATGCACTGCCTGATATAATTCTCCCGCCTCGCAGGCGCTTCCGATCAGCAGCCCTTCCCTGTGCTCGTTCAAAAGACTTTTCGGTATTCTCGGTCTTCTTGCGTAGTAAGTCATATGAGATTGAGAGATCAACTGGTACAGATTATATCGGCCGATATCATTTTTCGCCAAAATAATAATATGATGTGTCGGCATTTTCCGAATCGCATTGACATTCCGGTCCCCGTAACGATTCACTTCTTTTAAAGTTCCGACCTGATCCTTTTTCAGCATTTCTGTAAATTTAACAAATATTTCCGCAGTTGCCTCTGCATCATCCACTGCACGGTGATGATTCTCAAGGGAAATATTCAACGCTTTCGCCACGATATTTAATTTATATTTTGACAACGTCGGCAAAAGTACACGTGCCAGCGCTACTGTATCCAGATATACAAACTCATCCGAAAGTCCAAGCGACCGGCAATTCTGTTCGATAAATCCAACATCAAACCCGGCATTGTGCGCGACAAGCACACCGTCTCCTGCAAACTCAAGGAACTGAGGTAAAACAACGTCTATTGTCGGTGAATCCATCACCATTTCGTCTGTGATGCTTGTCAGGTTTGTGATCTCAAACGGAATCGGCCGTTTCGGATTCACAAACGTACTAAAACGATCCGTGATCTTTCCGTCCGTCACTTTTACGGCTCCGACCTCTATGATCGCATCTTTGATTGAACTAAACCCTGTAGTCTCGATGTCAAAGACAATATAAGTATCGTCAAGCGTCTGATTGCCTGCGTTTACTGCAATCTCCGTCAGATCGTCCACAACATATCCTTCCACACCGTAAAGAACTTTAAACGGGTCGTCTTTATCAAGTGTTTCAATATAATGATTGGCGTCCGGAAACGCCTGAGCCACACCGTGATCTGTGATCGCGATTGCAGGATGTCCCCAGTCATGCGCACGTTTTACGATATCTTTTACTTCCGACACACCGTCCATATCGCTCATTTTCGTATGACAATGAAGTTCTACCCGCTTGATTGGACTTAAATCTTCCCTTTGAACCGTAAAATCACCGATCTTTTTAATTCCTGTTACAGAAGCTATCGTAAGTTCTCCGTCAAATTTATCAATCGTCGTAACTCCTTTGACTTTTACGAACGCTCCTTTTTTTAATTCCCCTAAGATTTCAGGAAGTTGTTCGTTTTTCGCAAACATTTTCACTGTGATCGTGTCTGTAAAGTCTGTCACAGAAAATATAATGATCGTCTTTTCATTCCGGATTTCTCTTGTATCAAAACTGATAATCTTACCGTGTACTGTGATCTCTCCCATTTCTGTGATCACCTGCTCTAAAGAAATAGGCTCATCTTCAAAATTACGCCCGTAAATCAGATTCGGATCGTCACCGATCTTAACAGGACGGTAAAAATCTTTCTTTCGGAATTCACCTTTTTTAAATTCTCCCTTTTTCACTCCTCCTGATATTGCCGCCGATGTTCCTTTCCCGTCTCGGGATGATACCGATGCTTTATCCGCCGCATTTTCAGATGAAGTTCTTTTTATCTGATCTTTCTTCTCTTCTCCTTCTGCCTGAGGCGTTTCCCCGCGCTGTCTTGCCCGTCTCTCAAAGATCGCATTGATCTCCTGTTGGATTCTCTGTTCATCATATTCCCTGCTTCCTGTTCTGTCAGGCTCTTTGTAATCTACACGGATCTCTGCCGGAATATGAAATCTTTCTGAATACACTTCCTTTAACAGATCCACTATCTCTTCTTTTCGCCCTGCCGAAACAATCGTATCGAGCAGTTCCAGGCAGACTACATTTTCCGCTTCATAGCGGATATCTGCCTGTGCAAACATATTAGATGCAAGCATACTTTTTTCTTTCAATTCGAGGATGATACTCTCCCTGTATTCATTCATAAGCGCTTCTGCAGTATACTGTCCCGAGAGCATATATTCCTCCACAATATGCACCGCAACAGCCGTTTTGGCAAATAACTGATCTTTGATACATTGTTCCATCTGAAAAATCTGCTTCTTCTGAATGAGATGTCTGCTGAAAATATATATGTTAAGAAAATCACGTCGCGAGTTCGTCGTGATCTTCTTAACTTCCACATCTGAAAACAGCAAACGGACATCATCGTCTGCTCTCAACGTCGGAAATACATGAAAAAATTTTTTATCGTCTTTTACCTGTTCCAAATCAACAGCTCCTATATATTCTTTTACACTGATAACAGTAATACGTATTCTTTTTAGCTCTCTTCATCCGGCATGATCCGAATCTGTCACTTTTTCCAGTTTAAAAGTTCCTGCCGCAATGTTTCCAAAAGTTTTTCTTCTTTTACTTTTTTTATGATCTCGCCTTTTTTGATCAGAAGACCTTCTCCGATCCCTCCGGCGATTCCGATATCAGCTTCTCTTGCCTCTCCCGGACCGTTCACTACGCATCCCATAACGGCAACTTTGATATCAAGAGGAATATCCTGAACCATCTTCTCCACTTCGTTTGCCAGACCGATCAGATCGATCTTCGTCCTGCCGCAAGTAGGACAGGATACAACTTCGATCCCGCCTTTTCGCAAACCAAGTGTTTTTAATATAAGCTTTGCGCTTCGAATCTCTTCTGCCGGATCTCCGGTCAAAGAAACCCGGATCGTATTTCCTATCCCCTCGTTGAGGATGATCCCAAGACCTATCGAAGATTTTATATTTCCCGAATAAACCGTTCCCGATTCTGTAATACCGACATGAAGCGGATAAGGACATGCCTTTGCGATCAATTCGTGAGCTTTCACGCACATCAGCACATCGGAAGATTTAATACTCACAACAAGATTGTCATATCCCATTTTTTCGATCATATGCACTTTGTCAAGAGCACTCTCCACGATCCCTTCTGCCGTTACACCGTTGTATTTTTCCAAAATATGCTTTTCCAAAGAACCGCTGTTCACACCGACACGGATTGGTACATTGTACTCTTTTGCCTTATCTACAACAGCCTGAACCTTTTCTTCCGAGCCGATATTTCCCGGATTGATCCTAATCTTATCCGCTCCGTTTTCGATCGCGGCGATCGCCAGCCTGTAATCGAAATGAATATCTGCCACAAGAGGAATATGAATTTGTTTTTTTATTTCTTTCAACGCCTCTGCCGCTTCCATTGTCGGAACCGCACAACGAATGATTTCACATCCTGCCGCCTCCAAACGCAGTATCTGATCTACTGTTTCTTTCACATTTTCTGTCTTTGTATTTGTCATCGACTGGATCGTTACCGGATGAGTTCCTCCGATCTTCACATTGCCGATCGCAATTTCTTTTGTGTTTTCCCTGTACATTCTGTTTCTCCTTTTTCCGAACTGTCTTATCGCTTTATTATAACAGAAGAGTTCCGTAAACGGAACTCTTCTTCATCTGATTTGCTGTTACTTCTTTTCTCTTTTGACAAATACAAGCTGATCGCCATATTCACGCTCTGTTAATGTAAGCGTATCTTTCTCTATACTGTAATCATATGTTCCTGAGAGAAGTCCTTCCGCCTGTGTATCCTCAGTGTGAATCGTAAAAACCTTCGTTTTTGTATCCACTTCTGATTGCACCGTCTCAAAAGACTTTTTATCCTCGTCTGTCAGCGTAACTTTTCCGTTACTTTCTATCTTGATCACTTCTCCGCTGTCTTCACTGACCCAAGTTCCCACAAGTGGATTTCCGACAAAGAGTCTCGTCACAAAAAAGACCGCTACGATAACTATAAGTATTGATGATATTGCAACAATCGTTCTCCAAAGCGTACTTCTTTTCTCTTCATTATTTTCTAAAATCATAGATTATTTCGTTTCCCTTCTTTTTCTGTCTCGCTTCGGGTTTTGTACCAAAGCACTCTGTTCTGCATAATTTATTTTCTTTTTTCATTTCTGTCTGACAATCTTAGCGTCGGCAAAAAATTCCGGTACATGGAAACTCGGCACACTCGATAAGATAGGGGAATAAGATGCATAATGTTCGGCTTCTTTTGACTCTGAAATTTTATAAAAATTGCATGTAAAATAGCTTCCTTCTCCTAAATTCAGCGGTCCGTAAATCTTTTCCAAAATTTTAACGGGAACTTTCAATTCTGCCGTCCAGTCATTTTCATGCACTTCTGCATGACATTCAAATTCCGCCCGTTCCGCCTCTGTAAAATAAGAACGGTACATCCGTCTGGAACCATATTCCGCATGCAGGACTCCGTTTGCATTTACTGCAAAATTCAAATAATTTTCTTCATTCGCTCTCGAAGAAACCGGCTCGAACATAAGATAAGCTTCCATCACACTGTCTCTGTAAATCGGGTCATTGATCTCCGTATAAACACGAAGAGGATTCTTTTCTTCACAGATCAGCTTCAAATAGAATGCATCTTGAGGAATAAATCCGATATATCCATACATAGGAGGCAATTTCTCAGTTCCCCATAATGCATTTTCCACACGAAACGGAATCAGATCATCCAACTGCTCTTTTCTTTCTATTATTTCAACCTCTAATTTCATACGATGCACCTCCTCGGCTTTACTACAGAGCACAACTGTTACAGATTAATTATATGTTTATATATAATTTATCAGAAAATTTGTTGTTTTTCAATCCTTCGTATTGCCAATTCAACGCACATCTGCTATAAAATCATTCTCCGCCTAATTTTGATGCCGCAAACCATCCTGCCGCAAATGTCACCACTCCGATCAGCAATGTCACAACAGAGAACGCACTCCAGTCTGTCTTTAACAAAATTGCGATCGGCGATGCGATGATCAGACCGATGATCGCATAATATGCATGGATCTCCGCTTTTGAAAAAATAAATTCGATCAGCTTTGCAATCAGGAAGATCCCGATCACGATCCCGATTCCGAACGGTATCAAAACTTTACACTGCGTCAAAATACCATTTATATCAAAAGCTACAACAGCGTCAATAAATTGATTGATTGTTTTCAGAATCGTATCATAATATCCGAGAAGCATAAGCATCATAGATCCGCTTACTCCGGGAACGACCATCGTTGCAGCCGCAATGATACCAACGCTGAACAACTTGATCATATTTATAATTCCGAAACTTACATCTGCCGCTTTTCCGTTTGTATCCCCAAGCAAAGCCATCAGTATCACTATTCCGAAAAAGATCAAAAATGCGGCGATCTTCCCTGTTGAAACCGAGTGACCTTTCACTTTATTAAAAATAAACGGAAGACTGCCCGCGATCAATCCGCAGAAAGCAAAATTTGTCGGAATCGGATAATTTTCCAAAAGAAACTCAAACAACCTTGAAAGAATAACGATTGCCGCTCCCGCTCCTATGAAAATCGGAATAAGCAGTTTCATGCTGTTCTTAAATTCTGATTTCAGATGCGTGATCGCATGAATCAGTTTATCGTAAAGTCCCATTGCGACCATCATTGTTCCCCCGCTCACTCCGGGAATAATATTCGCAATTCCGACAACCATACCTTGTAACAATTTTTTTATCATTTTCTATGCTCCTATTTTCTTTTTCAGGAAATCAAGAAATATCTTCATCTCCTCATCTGTGCCTATTGTGATTCTAAGATAATCTTTTATCTTAGGATCATTCCAATGCCGCACATAAATTCCCGCTTCTTTTAATTCTTCAAACAATTTAAGCGCATCATATCTCGGATGAGTCACAAACAAAAAATTTGCCTTTGAATCTGTACATTCAAATCCGAGATCTCTGAGTTGCTCTTTTACATTTTCCCGCGTTTGTACTATTTTACTTATATTTGTTTTAAAATATTCCGTATTTTCCAAAGCTGCCGCTCCACATGAGATTGCCGCACAGCTCATTGTATAAGAATTAAACGAATATTTTACATCATTTAAACAACGGATCAATTCCGGATTGGAAACTGCATATCCTATTCGCATTCCCGCCATACTTCTAGACTTTGAAAACGTCTGCGTAACGATCAGATTATCGTAACGGTCAATCAAGCTGATCGCTGACTTTCCTGCAAAATCAACATACGCTTCATCTATGATCACAATATTGTCTCTGTTATGACGCAAAATGTCTTCGATGAAATCCACTTCCTCATAAATCGCCGTCGGGGCATTTGGATTCGGAAAAATGATTCCTCCGTTTACTTTGTAATAATCTTCTTTTACAATTCTAAACTTTCCATCTAATTTCGGGCAGACATACGGAATCCTGTACAAATTTGCCCATACCTGATAAAAAGAATATGTAATATCAGGAAATAATATCGGTTTTTCCGAATTAAAAAACGTAAGGAAGCAAAGCGAAAGCACATCGTCTGATCCGACTCCCACAAAAATCTGATCTTCTCCTACTTTTAATTGATCCGCGAGCGCTTTTATAAGCTTCCCTGAGGTCGGATCCGGATAAAGACGAAATTCATCCTCTTTCAGTTCATCAAAAACCGCTTTCACTTCGGGCGCCGGGGGGTATGGGTTCTCATTTGTATTCAGTTTCACTACCTTTTGCCGCGGCTGTTCTCCCGGAACATACGGATCCACTATACGTATATTATTTAAAAGTTCTTTTCTGACCGTCATTGTCTCTTCTCCCGCACATGGCTTTTTACATTCTTACTATTTATATTCTCCGGCAAGTTCTTTAAATTTCGGCAATGAATTTACGATTGTCTCGTAAGCCACACAATATGCGATACGCACATATCCCGGACATCCGAACGAACTTCCCGGAACGATCAATATGTTATATTTCTTTGCCGCTGCGCAAAACGCCTTTTCATCTTCAACCGGAGATTTGACAAAGAGATAAAATGCGCCTTCCGGTCTGATACATTCAAATCCGAGCTCTTTTAACCCGTTATAAAGCGCCTCTCTGTTTCTGTCATAATAAGAAATATCTGTTTTCGCATTCAAACATGCCTTTACTACTTTCTGCTGAAGTGTCGGGGCATTGACAAATCCAAGAATACGCGTCGCTACACTTGCTGCCGAAATCAAATCTTCGCTGTCTGAAGCTTCACTTGGGATCACAAGATAACCGATTCGTTCTCCCGGAAGAGAAAGCGATTTACTGTAAGAATATCCAACGATCGTATTCGCATAATACTTCGTCAGATAAGGAACTTCCACTCCGTCATATGCCAGCTCTCTATACGGCTCGTCCGAAATAAGATAAATATCCGTTCCGAATTCTTTCTGTTTCTTCTCTAAAATTTCCGCCATTTTTTCAATCGTCTCTTCCGAATATACAACTCCTGTCGGATTATTCGGCGTATTGACGATCACCGCTTTCGTCTTTGCCGTGATCTTTTCTTCAAACTCTGCAAGTTTCGGCTGAAATGTCTCTGTATCAGGTGACACTTCGACAAGCACACCGTCATAATTGCTGACATAACTTCTGTATTCTCCGAAATACGGTGCAAATACGATCACTTCATCTGCCGGATTCAGCAAAGATTTTAAAATAACATTTAATCCTCCTGCCGCTCCGACAGTCATGACGATATTTTTTCCTTCAAATTCTGTGCCGAACCGTTCGTTCAAAGACTGTGCCACCGCTTCGCGCACATCCGCATAACCTGCGTTACTGTTTGTATAACCGTGAAGCGCGATCGGATCTTCCTCATTCAGAAGTTCGATGATCGCATTTTTCACCTCTTCCGGCGCCGGAACGTTCGGATTGCCGAGACTGAAATCAAATACGTTTTCCGCACCGTAAATCTTTGCGAGACGGTTTCCCTCCTCGAACATCGCTCGGATCGCAGAACTGTTTGCCACCATATTTTCCATTTTTTTTGATATCATAGCTGTCACTCCATTTCTTTTACAATTCCTTTTTCCTCAAGAAAAGCCGGTCTATAAGAAAGTTTCGCCTTGCGAAGTCCCTCGGCTCCGGTGTCCTCCTCACGATTCACATATTCATACTCCATACATTCATGCTGTACAAACTGCTGATTGATCATCGGATACGCCCCGTCTACTTCCGCAAACGCTTTTTCAATATGCACGACAAATGTGTCGTCGCTGACCGGTTCTCCGACTGTAAAGGCTACGATCTTTCCGTCTGCTTTTAAAACGCCGCCTTTTAATCCCAACTCTTTATATAAACGCAAAGAATTCAGCGTCACGCACATCTCTGCATTTTTTTCCGGATCATCTTCACATCCGTTTTTATTTCTCCATTTTAGAGCCATCTGGAAGCAGTCTTCCACATTATCGTCATTTAACGGCTCATAGCTCCAATCCGGATAAAGAGCCTTGAATTTATTGATATGATTCCGCTTCCCATGAAGCTTTTTTCCTGCCAGAGAAGCAAGTTTCTCCGTCTCATACACATAATCTGCCAGATCTCGGTTATACTCGATAAAAAACTTTTTCGGATACCACTTGTCAAGCTGTGCAAACATATGCGGCGTTACATTATACAATATAAAAGGAACGTCTTTCTCTTTGCAATATTCCATAAGAAATTCAAGCGCTTTCTTAACATTCTCCGGTTCTCCCGCCGGATAAGTAAACGAAAGATTTTTCCCGCTGTCTCTAAAAACAAGTGTATCTTCGATGATTGCATACTGTACTTTGTAATGTCTTGACCATAGATATACATTCACAAATGTTCTTTCACAGCTTCTGCTTTGAGCTTTTTCAAAATAAGAGGAAATAATTTCTTTATCTTCCAGTTCCGGCCGTTTAAACGTAGGTTCTGTCATAAATCTTATCCCTCCATTTTTGCAAGCTTCGCTGTTTGATCTGCTGCTATCAAACTGTCGATAATTTCATCCAAATCTCCGTTCAGTATTGTATCTAACTTATGAAGAGTCAGCTTGATCCTGTGATCTGTAACACGTCCCTGCGGGAAATTATATGTTCTGATCTTTTCGGAACGGTCTCCCGTACCGATCTGACTTCTTCTAGCCTCCGCTTCTGAAGCCTGTTGTTTTTCCAATTCCAGATCGTAGAGTTTTGAACGAAGCAGACGGAATGCTTTTTCTTTATTTTGAAGCTGAGACTTCTCCGTCTGGCTGTAAATTACAATTCCCGTGGGATAATGAGTAAGACGGACTGCGGAATCGGTTGTATTGACACACTGTCCTCCGTTTCCCGACGCACGCATAACGTCGATACGAATATCTTTCTCATCGATCACTACGTCAACTTCTTCTGCCTCCGGCATGATTGCAACGGTAATCGTAGATGTATGGATACGCCCGCCGCTCTCTGTTTCCGGAACGCGCTGAACCCTGTGAACTCCGCTTTCATATTTCAATCTGGAATAAGCTCCCTGACCTGTTATCATGAATACGCACTCTTTGAATCCTCCGATTCCGTTTTCGTTCAAAGAGATCATCTCTGTCTTCCATCTTCGGCTGTCCGCATAATGAACATACATACGGTAGATCTCAGCCGCAAAAAGCGCCGCTTCATCACCGCCTGCGCCTGCCCGGATCTCAACGATAACGTTCTTATCATCATTCGGATCTTTCGGGAGCAGAAGGATCTTCAGCTCCTGTTCCAATTCTTCTACACGTTTTCTCGAATCGCTCAACTCTTCTTTCGCAAGTTCTCTCATCTCTTCGTCAGACTCTTCCTCAAGCATCGCCAGACTGTCTTCGATGTTCTGCCTGCACTGCTTGTACTCATTGTAAGCCTCTACGATCGGCGCAAGATCACTTTGCTCTTTCATCAGTTTTCTAAACCTTACAGGATCGTCCGCCACACCCGGCTCCTGTAACTCTCCCATAACTTCTTCATATCGAATTAACAAATCTTCTAATCTGTCAAACATTTCTCTTATCCTTTCCTGTACACCTTATCTGTATACTGTCCTGTATATTTTCTATACACTTTGTAAAACTACCCACTGTCTAAAGCTAATGGGCTTGCGGCAAACTTATTTTCAACTATACATGCCATATACGACGCGGTCAAGTCCTGCAAGATCTTTTTTCACTTCAATATTTTCATACCCAGCCTCTTGAAGCAGCGTTTTTACCGCTTCTGCCTGATCGCTTCCGATCTCAAATATAAGCCATCCGCCGCGCTTTAAATACTGTCTGCTTTCTTTCACGATGATCCGATAAAAATAAAGACCGTCCTCTTTTCCGTCCAATGCCTTGATAGGATCGTGAAATCTGACTTCCTCTTGGAGCCGCTCTATTTCAGATGTCCGTATGTAAGGCGGGTTTGAAAGAATCATATCAAAACTTCCTTCTACGTTTTCAAACAGATCTCCTTGCACAAACTTCGCTTCTATACCGAGCTTTTTCGCATTTTCAACCGCAACAGCCAGCGCTTCTTTTGAAATATCCGAGCCGACGCCGTAAATATCTATTTTTCGTTTCCTTCTTACATAATGCAGCATACTCAAAAGAATGCAGCCTGATCCGGTACAAAAATCAAGAATCCGGACTATTTCCTTATGTTTCTTCTCTTTTTCAAGCAGACACAAAGCCTGTTCTACAAGAACTTCTGTATCCTGACGGGGAATAAGTACATGTTCGTTTACCAGAAACGGAAGTCCCATAAATTCCTGTACCCCGGTAATATGTTGGAGCGGAATCCTCTCTGCCCGCCTTTTGATACACTCTTCATACTGTATTTTTTCTTCTTCAGTCAATTCTTTTTCCGGGTATGCATAAAATACTGCCCTGCTGATCTTTGTCACATATTCTAATAAATACCATGCATCGATCTTTGACTCTTCGACGCATGCCTTTTCTAACAATTCGACGCCCCATGCATACGCTTCTTTATAATTCATTGTTCTTCTCCTGCCACTCCCGCCAGTCAAACACTTTCTCTACCGCACAGATCGCCACTTCGATCATACTGTCATCCGGTTCTTTCGTCGTCATATTTTGAACCCACATTCCCGGCTTACTCAAAAGATTCACAACCGGATTGTCACTGTTGCCTGCCAATTTGATGATTTCATAAGAAACACCTGCGATAAGGGGAAGAAGCGCCAACCTGATAACAATGCGCATCACCTGTGACTGCGCCGTAATAAAAAAGCAAAATATCACACTTACGATCATCACAAAAAAGAGAAAACTTGTTCCGCATCGTTTGTGCTGTTTTGAACTTTTCCTCACATTTTCCACATTCAGTTCTAATCCGTGTTCGATACAGTTAATACACTTATGTTCTGCCCCGTGATACATAAAGGTTCTTTTTATATCTTTTGTCCTTGAAATAAGAAAAATATAAATCAAAAAGATCGCAACACGGATCACACCTTCAAAAACAGTCACCGCAACACGGGATGACGTCACCCGTTTCAAAAGTCCGCTCAGCACATAGGGCAGTATCATAAACAATGCCGCAGCCGCCAGCAACGAAATGACTACCGTAATGTTCATAATGATCTTCTCTTTCTTTTCTCTCTTTTGCGCCTCTTCTTTCGTCAAAAGTTCGCCTTCCTCTTCTTCCTCAAAAAACGAAGCAGAATACATCAACGTCTTCATTCCAAGAACAAGAGAATCCACAAAATTAAATATTCCTCTTATAAAAGGAATTTTCAGAAGAACTTTCCACGGAATCACACTATGATAATCCCACACTTCTGATTCTATCTCTCCATCCGGCTTTCGTACTGCCACAGAATACTTTCCGCCGTTTCTCATCATAATGCCTTCCAGCACTGCCTGTCCGCCAATATTCGATGATCGCATAATTTCCCTGCTTTCTCCTTTACTGTCTGCCGGAATCTTAACTAAGAGAATTGCTTTCTCAGTCTGACCTGTACAGATTTTTAATTACTGAAAAACTAACGTATTCTCAGTAAAGAAAAGAGGCTGAGATGATCCCACCTCAGCCTGCTTCATTCGCTTCTTATTTAATACCGTATTTTTTATTAAACTTATCAACACGGCCGCGTGCCTGTGCTGCTTTCTGCTGTCCTGTATAGAACGGATGGCATTTGGAGCAGATTTCAACGTGGATGTTCTCTTTTGTAGAACCTGTTACAAATGTGTTTCCACAGTTGCAAGTCACAGTTGCCTGATGATATTCTGGATGGATTCCTTCGCGCATGATTTTCACCTCTCTATTTCAAAATAGTTATTATAATCTCTAAACAGCTTCCTCATTGTATCACAAGTTATTTCCTTTTGCAACTATTTTTTAGATAAACTTCTGACGAATAACCTGCTGCACTAATTCTGCATTTGATTTTGTCCTCGAAAACATATTGATCAGATTGTCTGCGGCTTCTTCCGCTTTCATTCCGTTTAACGCCTTCCGGATAATGTAACTTGCTTCTTGTTCCTCTTTATTAAGAAGAAGATCTTCTCTTCTCGTTCCGGAACGCGGAATATCGATTGCCGGAAACACTCTTTTCTCCTGAAGTTTTCGATCAAGCATAAGTTCCATATTTCCTGTTCCTTTGAACTCTTCGTATACGACATCGTCCATCTTACTTCCCGTTTCTACGAGAGCAGTGGCCAGAATAGTAAGACTTCCGCCTTCCCGCATTTTTCGGGCTGCTCCGAAAAAGCGCTTCGGACTGTAAAGAGCTGCCGGATCAAGACCTCCCGACAATGTTCGTCCCGATGGCGGAACGGTCAGGTTATATGCCCGTGATAATCTTGTAATACTATCTAAAAGGATCATTACATCCCGGCCATGTTCTACGAGACGCTTTGCCCTTGCGATCAACATCTCCGATACCCTTTTATGATGTTCCGGAAGTTCGTCAAACGTAGAATATATTACCTCTACATTCGGTCCTTCGATCGCTTCTTTAATATCAGTTACTTCCTCCGGCCGTTCATCGATCAGTAATATAAGAAGGTGCATGTCCGGTTCTGTTTTCTGTACCGAAAGCGCAACTTCTTTTAAAAGAGTTGTTTTTCCCGCTTTCGGCGGAGAAACGATCATCCCTCTCTGACCTTTTCCGATCGGCGAAATCAAATCCATAATCCGCATCGCCGTACTGCTTCCCGGCTGTTCCAGACGGATTCTGTCTTTTGGAAATATCGGCGTCAACTCTTCAAAGTTCGGTCTTTTCGCAGCTTCCGCCGGGTGATATCCGTTGACTGTAGTTACATAAAGAAGGGCGCTGAATTTTTCACTCTGCGTTTTAATCCTTGTATTTCCAGACAATATATCTCCTGTTTTAAGTCCGAACCGGCGGATCTGTGCAGGTGAGACATATACGTCATTTTCTCCCGGAAGATAGTTGTCACTTCTGATAAATCCAAAACCGTCGGGCATGACCTCTAATATTCCGCTTACCGAGCATCCGCTGTCAAGCTGTTCCATATCTGTCTCCGGCTTCTTATCCTTCGCCTCTCTATGTTCCTTATTTTCTTTCAATTCAGAAGCTGCTTTTTCCTCTCTATTTTGATTTTGCATTTCTTTCAAATGCTCCTGCGAACTTTCTTTTTGTTCCGAAAGCTTCTCCTGATCTTCCTGCTCGTCAAGAGAGATCATCGCTTCGATCAAATCTGCTTTTTTTAATGTAGAAACGCCTTTCATTTTTCTCGCTTTTGCCAACTCTTTTAATGTTGCCAGCGGGAGAGATTCATATTTTTCTCTTGTCATAATCCAACCCTTTCATGAAATATAAGAAATATAAACAAATCGGTTGCTTCAATTTTTTCTAAATGCTCCGGGAATCACTGTCTGAATTGACATAAAATTGATGAATTCACTAAACATGTGTACTTATTATACATTTCGTTCATGCCCTTGTCAAGACGGGGGGAGAAGTGCTATGATAATAGCATATGTGCAAAACGATAATTACAAGCGAGGTAATCAAAATGTCAAATAGCGAAAAAGCACTTCAGATGCATGAACAATGGAACGGGAAACTGGAAACAACAGCAAAAGCCCACGTCAATTCCCGCGAGGATCTTGCGATCGCTTACACTCCGGGAGTAGCGGAACCGTGTAAAGTTATCGCAAAAGATCCGGAAGCCGCATACAAATATACAATCAAATCCAACACTGTAGCAGTCGTTTCCGACGGAAGCGCCGTACTTGGCCTCGGAAACATCGGCGCTCTTGCCGCAATGCCTGTTATGGAAGGAAAGGCCGTACTTTTCAAAGAATTCGGCGGTGTCAATGCAGTACCGATCTGTCTTGATACCCAAGATACAGAGGAGATCATCCGTACTGTCGTAAATATTGCTCCGGCATTCGGAGGAATCAATCTGGAAGACATCTCGGCTCCCCGCTGTTTTGAAATCGAAACACGTTTAAAAGAACTGCTTGATATTCCTGTTTTCCATGACGATCAGCACGGAACCGCTATCGTCGTACTTGCCGGAATCATCAACGCCCTGAAAGTAACCAAAAAAGAGAAGGAGACATGCCGCGTTGTCGTAAACGGAGCCGGCAGCGCCGGAGTTGCGATTACGAAACTTCTTTTAAATTACGGTTTCAAAGACATTACAATGTGCGATATTAACGGAATCATCTCAAAAGATTCAGAGAACTTAAACTGGATGCAAAAGGAAATGGCAAAAGTGACTAATTTAAAAAATGCTTCGGGAACTTTGGCCGACGCTTTAAAAGGCGCAGATATTTTTGTCGGTGTTTCCGCTCCCGGCATCGTCACAAAAGACATGGTTGCTTCTATGAATAAAGATGCCATTTTGTTCGCTATGGCGAATCCTGTTCCCGAGATCATGCCTGATCTTGCCAAAGCCGCAGGTGCGAAAGTCGTCGGAACGGGACGTTCGGATTTTCCGAATCAAGTAAATAACGTAGTAGCTTTTCCGGGTATCTTTAAAGGCGCTTTAGAAGGCCGTGCTTCTCAGATCACAGAAGAAATGAAACTCGCCGCTGCAAAAGCGATCGCCGGACTTGTCCCGGATGAAGAACTTTCCGAAGATAATATTTTACCTCAGGCATTTGACCCATGTGTTGCGGAAACAGTCAGCCGCGCAATAAAGGAATTGATTTAATGGCGCCTGTTTTTTCACAGTTTCAGCCGGATGGGGAACGTTATCGTTCCCTGAATCTCTATCTTAAGAAACTGTTCGGAGAAAAAGTATATAAGGTCACTTTAAACGGAGGGATGACATGTCCGAACAGAGACGGACATATCGGAACCGGCGGATGTATTTTCTGCAGTGCGATGGGATCCGGTGACTTTGCGGGAAACGCTTCGCTTTCTATTACCGAACAACTAAGGGAAGGCAAAGACGCAATCAGAAAAAAGCGCCCCGTACGCAAATTTATCGCTTATTTTCAAGCGTTTACAAACACTTACGCTCCTGTAGATCATCTTGAAAAAATATTTACCGAAGCAATAAACGATCCCGATGTCTGCGCTCTCTCAATCGCCACCAGACCCGATTGTCTGCCTCCTGCCGTACTTGAGCTGCTTGGCAGATTAAACCGGATCAAACCTGTCTGGGTAGAGTTGGGACTTCAGACGGTCAATTCCGAAACGGCACGTTTCATCCGGCGCGGATATCCGACGGATGTATTTGATCATGCGGTGCACCGGCTTCGTATGCTTGGAATCACTGTCATCGTTCACGTCATCCTCTTTCTTCCGTACGAAACGAAAGAAATGATGTTCCATACGATCGATCATTTGAACAAACTTGATATTCAGGGGATTAAACTGCAGCTTCTTCATATATTGAAAGGAACAGATCTCGCAGCCGTTTACGAAAAAACACATTTTCACGTACCTGATATGGAAGAATATATCGAACTGCTCGGGTCATGTATCGCAAAACTGCGCCCTGATATCATTGTTCACAGACTGACAGGAGACGGACCTAAAGAACTTCTTATCGCGCCGTTATGGACAAGCGCAAAACGAACCGTCTTAAATCGGTTTCATCAATATTTAAAGCAACAAGACATTTGGCAGGGAAAGGATTATCATGTCTGAAACATTTACACTGTATAAACTAATCATACTCTATATGCTGAACAAAGTTGATTTTCCGCTCACCACTTCCCAGATATCGGAATTCGTACTGGATAAAGGGTACACAACTTATTTTAAATTGCAGGAGGCAATCTCCGAACTGACGCAGTCCGAGCTGATCCGCACCGAGACAACCCACAATCGGACTCTCTATCATCTCACAGAGAGCGGCGCGGAAACGATCCATTATTTCAGCAATAAAATTTCATCCGCCATACGCAAGGATATCGACGATTTTCTGACCGAAAAACAATATGACTTAAAAGAAGAAGTATCTGTAAAAGCCGACTACTATCTAAACACAAATCAGGAATACGAAACAAGATGTCAGATTGTAGAAAACGGTTTCAGCCTGATCGACTTAAAATTAACTGTTCCGACTGAAAAAGAGGCTAAAGCCATCACAAATCACTGGAATTTAAAAAGTCAGGAAATCTACACATTACTCCTTACGAATCTTCTGTAAGTATTCCGTTATCGTTTTTTCGTATCCGAGTATGCCCGGTTCATAGAATCGGGCATTTTTTATTTCATCAGGAAGGTACTGCTGTTTCACATAATGATCCGGATAATCATGAGCGTACTTATAATCTGTGCCATGACCGAGTTTTTTTGCCCCTTTATAATGCGCGTCTCTAAGATGTGCCGGCACGCTTGTCTGATAGTTCCTCACCGCTTCATTTGCCGCAAAAATCGCATTGACCGCAGAGTTACTTTTAGGCGCACATGCTACATACGTCACTGCCTGAGATAAAATAATCTGAGACTCCGGCATGCCGATCCGCTCTACCGCCTGTGCCGCCGAAACGGCAACCGTCAGAGCCATCGGATCTGCATTTCCCACATCTTCCGCTGCGCATATCATAATGCGGCGGGCAATAAACTTGACATCTTCTCCCGCATACAGCATTTTTGCCAAATAAAACACTGCCGCATCCGGATCTGATCCACGCATACTTTTGATAAACGCCGAAATAATATCGTAATGATTATCCCCTTTTTTATCATAGTTTACCACTCTTTTCTGTATACATTCCGAAGCTGTTTCAAGAGTAATATGAATAATCCCGTCTTCTGACCGTTCTGTCGTTAAAACGCCCAGTTCAATCGCATTCAACGCGCTTCTGGCATCTCCTCCCGACATATCCGCTAAAAATTCAAGCGCTTCTTCTTCTATCTTGGCGCCAAAACTTCCGAGACCTTTTTCTTCATCTTCCACCGCACGTCTAAGCAATATTTTAATATCTTCTTTCTCAAGCGGTTTCAATTCAAACACGGCAGAACGGGAAAGCAAAGCTCCGTTTACCTCAAAATATGGATTTTCTGTTGTAGCCCCGATCAATATCACTGTTCCGTCCTCCACAAACGGAAGGAGATAATCTTGCTGGCCTTTATTAAATCTATGAATCTCATCGATAAAAAGAATCGTCCGTTTCCCGTACATTCCCTGCATATCTTTCGCTTCTTTTACGACTTCCTCCATATCCTTTTTCCCCGCAACAGTCGCATTGATCTGCTTAAATTCTGCACTTGTCGTATTTGCGATCACTTTTGCAAGAGTTGTTTTACCTGTTCCCGGAGGACCGTAAAAAATAACGGAACTAAGCTTATCCGCCTTGATCGCCCGATATAACAATTTATCCTTTCCTATAATATGCTGTTGGCCGACCACTTCATCCAAAGTCTTAGGGCGCATTCTGGATGCCAGCGGCGATTCTTTTTCCTTCTTTGTCTCCCTCATATAATCAAATAAATCCATCTGGTTCTTCCTTTCGTCACTCTTCTTGTTTTCTCTGTAAATCTACTCTGCCTGTATCAAACTGCGGATTACTTCTCCTGCGATCAGCAAGCCCGCAACAGGCGGAACAAACGAAACACTTCCCGGAATGGTTCTTCGCATTCCCTTCTCTTCTTCTGTCGTACGCCCCTCTGCGCTGATCGGCTTTTCCTTTGAATACAACACTTTCAAATGTGTGATGCCTCGGTTTCTAAGTTCCTTTCTCATCACTTTACAAAGAGGACATACACTTGTTTTTGACAGATCTGTAATCTCAAACATTTCTGCATGAAGCTTATTTCCTGTACCCATGCTGCTTATAATCGGAATATTCCGTTCCCCGGCAAGTTCCGCAAGGACAATTTTCGCACTGACCGTATCGATCGCATCTATTATATAATGAATAGTTCCGATCTGTTCCAGAAGTTCTTTTGCATTGTCCGGCAGAACAAAAGTCTCGTATGTTTCCACTTTGATATTCGGATCGATGTCTTTGATTCTCTCTCTCATCACATCCGTTTTCATTCTTCCGATCGTACTATGATAAGCAATCGACTGCCGGTTAATATTTGTAAGCGATACATCGTCATTGTCGATCAATATCAATCTCCCGATACCGCACCTTGCCAATGCTTCGATACAGTGAGATCCGACGCCTCCTACACCAAACACGGCAACAGATGCTTTTTTTAATTTTTCCATATTTTCACTGCCAATTAAAAGTTCTGTTCTTGAATATTCGTTTATCATCCGTTCTCCTATCCTGTTCTTTCAAACTATCAATTAATAATCAATTCGTCTGCTGTCACAAACTCATATCCTTGTTTCTCCATAATATCAACAATCTGTAATGCGGCCTCCACCGACTCTCCGTAACAGTCATGCATAAGGATTACATCTCCTTCTTTTGTATCCGCCGTTACTTTCTCGACAATTTTTTCCGTGTCTTTTGTAACCCAATCAAGAGAGTCAACCGTCCATTTCACATATATTTTATCGGGATCTTCTTCTCCTTCCGGCATTGCCCCAAACGGCGGACGGATAAATTCCGTCTCATGTCCTGTGATCTTTTTAATCGCCTCATCTGTAGTTTTAATCTCTTTTTCAGCCTCTCTGCCGCTGATTTTCGACAGATCGACATGACGATATGTATGATTTCCGATCAAATGACCTTCTTCATACATTCTTTTTACGATTTTTTTGCTTTCTTCTTGTTCTGTGTTTGCTCCGATCAGAAAAAATGTTGCTTTGATCCCCCGTTCTTTTAAACCGTCCAAAAGCATCGGAGTATACTTTATATTCGGCCCATCATCAAACGTAAGCGCAATCTTCGGTTTCTGCTCTTCTCCCCCTGCACATTCCGCCGCAACATCTTCTGACGCCGTTGAAACAGCCGTTTGAAAATCAAATGGAAAAAAGCGCAGCACTGCTGCCAACACCAAGATCTGCATCCATATTTTTCTGTTTCGCTCCATTGCATCTCTGCCTTTGATTTCTTTCACTTTCCAGTATATGTTCTTCTTCTCTTATAGATGCAAAGCGTTCCGTTTTGCAAGATATACCGTCATATTTTTCTTACACGGCTCTTTCTGTACTCTGACGGACTTTCCCCTTTCTGCTTACGAAAAGCTTTTGAAAAATAAAGATTATTTTCAAAACCGACCGAATAAGCAATCGCCGAGACCGAAAGATCTGTCTCTCGCAGAAGTCGACACGCCTGCTTGATCCTGTATTCCGTCAAATATTCTTTCGGCGATCTGTTCATATAATTTTGAAAAGAACGAAACAAATGGCTTCTGCTTATCCCGACATAGGAAGCAATCTCTTCTACCGTAATAGGATATGAATAATTTGTTTCTATATAACTCTCCGCCTTCTCTGCGTAAGTCAGCTGTATCGCCTTTTCTTTCTCTTCATGCTCTGCGTAATGCATAAACACTGCCAGCAGACTGTACATCTCCCCTGTCATAGCGACAGCGGCCTCATATGTATTTCCTTTCGCATTATAAATCCGTTCCAGTCCGTCACGTATCTTTTCTGTCGGAATCCTCCCTTTTAAAATATACGGAGTCTCCCTGCTAAATTCTGTATTTCTGATAAGAGACGCCGCATCCGCGCCCATAAACCCTGCCCATGCATATTCCCACGGCTTATCCGCATCTGCCTGATACCTAAGCTCTACTCCCGGATAGAGAATAAACGTATCTCCTTCTTCCAAATGCTTTGACACAGTTCCCGTACAATAACATCCGCTCCCCGACAAAATGTGATGAATACAATAGTGATCTCTCACTCCGGGCCCCCACTGATATTCGGGATCACATTTCTGATATCCGACATTATATACGGACAAAGAATTCAGCAGATTTTCCCCTGTTTTATACGAATGTTTATATGATGCTTCCATAGAATCCCCTTTCTTGATCCTTCGTTTCATATCCCGATCATCAAACTATATCCATTATAAACTTTCCCTTATTATAAATGCAACATTTTTACATGGATTCGCACGGATTTTTTATAGACCTTTTCACTGCTTTCATCCTATACTATAGACAGAAAATTTCGAGAAAATAAAAAACTTTCCACAAATTAATTAACAAAAAACAGAAAAAAGGAGTCCGATCATGCTTTATGAATCAATCAAAAAATTAGTGCAATATGGGATAGATACCGGTCTTACTCCCGAATGCGAACGTGTTTACACAACAAATCTTCTTCTTGAACTCTTTCATGAAGACAACTACGAAGACATCGAATGTACTTCCGACAACCGTGATCTTGAGGAAATTCTCAAAGATCTTCTTGACGAGGCCGTAAAACGGGGAATTATAGAAGACAGCATTACATACCGTGATCTTTTTGACACAAAAATCATGAACTGTCTGATGCCGCGTCCTTCACAGATCCAAAAAGAATTTCAGGAAAAATATAACATTTCTCCTGAGGAAGCCACCTCTTACTATTATAAATTAAGTCAGGACAGTGACTATATCCGCCGCTACCGCATCAAAAAAGATCGAAAATGGACAGTCGAAACCAAATACGGCACACTTGACATTACGATCAATCTTTCCAAACCGGAAAAAGATCCGAAAGCGATTGCCGCTGCAGGAAAAGCGAAATCCGCTTCCTATCCAAAATGTCAGCTCTGCATGGAAAACGAAGGCTATGCCGGACGTTCCAACCATCCTGCAAGAGAGAACCACCGCATCATCCCGATCACGATCCAGGGACGCAGCTGGGGATTCCAGTATTCTCCTTACGTTTATTACAACGAACACTGCATCGTATTTAACGGCGAACATGTTCCGATGAAGATAGACAGAAATACATTTGCCAAACTGTTTGATTTTATTAAACTATTTCCACACTACTTCCTTGGATCGAACGCAGACCTTCCGATCGTCGGCGGCTCTATCTTAAGCCATGATCATTTCCAGGGCGGAAATTATACTTTCGCCATGGCCAAAGCTCCGATCATCGAAAACTTTACTGTGCCGGGATATGAAGACGTGGAAGCGGGAATCGTCAAATGGCCCCTTTCTGTTATCCGTCTGAGAGGAGAAAATACGGAACAGATTATCGACCTTGCAGATCATATTCTTTCAAAATGGCGTACTTATACAGACGAGGAAGCATTTATATTTGCAGAAACAGACGGGGTTTTACACAACACGATCACCCCGATCGCCAGAAAAAAAGACGGTATGTATGAACTTGATCTGACGCTTCGCAACAACATTACAACAGAAGAACATCCTCTCGGAGTATATCATCCGCACGAAGAACTTCACCATATCAAAAAAGAAAACATCGGTCTGATAGAAGTAATGGGTCTCGCCGTTCTTCCTGCAAGACTCAAAGGAGAGATGGAACTTCTAAAAGAATATATCATAGAGAAAAAAGACATCCGAAGCAATGATCAAATTGCAAAACACGCAGACTGGACAGATGCCTTTCTATCAGAGTACGACAATGTTACAGAAGAAAATATCGAACAGATTTTGGAACAGGAAGTCGGAAAAGTATTTTGCAAAGTACTCGAAGACGCAGGTGTATATAAATGCACAGATGAAGGAATTAAAGCCTTTAAACGTTTCATTTCCACACTCTGATGGATATACCTCTGATAAACTTCTCCTTTGGCAATATATCCCCTTCGGAAAGGGAGTAAAAAAGAGGACCTTTCGTTCATTTTGAACGAAAGGTCCTCTTTTTCCATAGAGACTGTTATTTCACAGCCTCTTTTCATAACACGCCTTTCACTTATAAAAAACAAGACATTTTAATATTTCTGATATCGGGCTGATCCGAAAGCGATCATCATAACAAAAATCGGCTCAAGGAAAATCAGTCCGATCGTAAACCCAAGTCCTTTTCCGAAGCTTTTCGCCAGATTCACACAATAAAACACAGACAAAACGATCGTTACCAGTCCGCACAGACCTCCCAGAAATCCCGAAAACGACCAGAAATCTCCGCCTGAAATACTGGAAAATATACTTTCCAACACTGTAAATATGAAATAAATCCAAAACATATTCGGAGTCCACGCGATCTTATAAGCCGTATATGTATTATATACCGGAATTATAGACTTCCAACCGGCCTCTCCCGCTTTCATAAACATCAGCCAGTTTGCGAGAATCGTCAACGCAAACCAGATTAATGCCGCAGCGCCATAGACCACTCCTCCGATCGCGAGAAATAGCATAGAAAATATTGCCCAAGCCATATCGAAACCTCCTGTTTTCCTGTCCGGATCGCTTCCATGAGATACTTTCAGGAAGCGTTATCCATAAATTTATTCCCATTATACTTCTTTACAATCAAAACTACAAGAGAACATTTTTTCTATTTTAAAGCGCTTTACGAAAAATCTTTCAAGCCATCCAGTTTTTTTCTCACTTCTTCCATTTTTACAGAAAACTCTTCATAAAATCCGTTTTCATCATCAGCCCGATATGGCGCCTCAAAAAAGCTCCTCAGCACATATAGAGTCAATATATTTCTGTTTTTATCATCCAGCCCGAAGATCGCATTTTCACAATCTTTCAGAAATCCATGCCACTTCCATATATAGTCCTCATACGCTTTCAAGTTTGCAATTCCGAGCCATTTTTTTATTTTTATCTTACCACGTTCCTTTCTCGCACATTCATGGATCTGGATAAAATATTTTATTCCGTTTTCTTCATAATATCTGCCAAGAGGAAACAGACGGCAGATACCCGGTCTATATGCATGTATGCTGCATTTGCCATACACATCTAAAAACGGACAGACATCTCCTTCCGGCGTCATCCGCACGTTCGGCAATATCATACCGTCTACAATCCCCAGCTCAATTTCCTGTTCCATCAAAGCCGTAAATTCTTTTCCGACCCCTTTTTTAAGCCGCCATATATCCATAGGATCTAATTTGATCGAGTCACCCATTCCTCTGCAGCATGCGGAACACCCCGCACAGTCATGACAATCCGCTTTTACCATATCTCCGGACGAATAGAGACGCCCGTCTGATATTTCATTCAAATCAATATTTCGTTTCATTACTTCTCATCCTCTGATAACTCTGTATTTCTATGCATCAAATCTTCCAGTGTGATACCATCAAAATAATCATTGATCATTTTGTGAAAATCAGTCCACATTCCAATTGTGTGACACTGATCTTTTCTTTCACAGACAGGTGCATTGCATTCCAGGCATGAGACCGGAGCAAGGTTTCCCTCCGTAAGACGAAGGATTTCTCCGACCTTATATTCTTTTGGTTCACGGCAGAGACGATACCCGCCGCCTTTTCCGTGAACGCCTTCTATTAATCCGTTTTTTGTCAGCACCGGCAAGATCCTTTCTAAATACTTCAAAGAAATACCTTGCCGGGAAGCCACGATTTTCATCGCGACATGCCCGGACTCTTTATTCTGTGCAAGATCGATCATCACTCTTAAAGCATATCTTCCTTTTGTGGAGATCAACATTCAGCACTTCTCCTTTCTCATGCTTTTTGAAAGTCAATCCGCGAACATCGGTGTCGACAAATAGCGATCCCCCGTATCAGGCAGAAGCACTACGATCGTCTTTCCTTCATTCTCGCTGCGTTTTGCAAGCTCCATTGCCGCCCAAACCGCTGCTCCGGATGAAATGCCGACAAGAATACCTTCTCTTTGTCCGATCATTTTTCCTGTGGCAAATGCATCTTCGTCCGAAACTGCGATAATCTCGTCATAAACATTTGTATTTAAAATTTCCGGAACAAATCCTGCCCCGATTCCCTGAATTTTATGCGCTCCCGGAATTCCTTCTGAAAGAACTGCCGACGACTTCGGCTCAACAGCCACGATCTCCACGTCTTTCTTTTTCGATTTCAGATATTCTCCGACTCCGGTCAGGGTACCTCCTGTTCCTACTCCCGCCACAAAGATATCGACCTTCGCATCTGTATCTTCGTAGATCTCCGGGCCCGTCGTGTCCCGATGAGCCTGTGGATTCGCCGGGTTTACAAACTGACCCGGGATAAAGCTGTTCGGAAGTTCTTTTGCCAATTCTTCCGCCTTCTCAATCGCACCTTTCATTCCTCTCGCTCCGTCACTTAACACGAGTTCCGCGCCATATGCTTTCATGATCTGCCTGCGTTCTACCGACATCGTTTCCGGCATCACTATAATAATGCGGTATCCTCTTGCCGCTGCAACAGCCGCAAGACCGATTCCTGTATTCCCGCTCGTCGGTTCGATAATGACAGAATCTTTCTTTAATTTTCCGCTTTTTTCAGCCTCATCTATCATCGCTTTCGCTACTCGATCCTTTACAGAGCCTGCCGGATTAAAATATTCCAATTTTGCCAGGATTTTTGCTTTCAGCCCATGTTCTTTTTCAATATGGGTCAGTTCCATAAGTGGTGTTTTTCCGATCAACTGATCGGCTGATGTATAAATCTTAGACATATTATTATCTCCTTTTTCATGTTTCAATTTTATTTTCTCACAGTTTTTCAACAGATGCAAATCCCTTTTCCAAATCTGCGATAATATCGTCGATATGTTCCGTTCCGATTGAAAGACGGATCGTATTCTGCCGGATTCCCTGCTCCTGCAGTTCCTGTGCGTTAAGCTGAGAATGGGTTGTTGTTGCCGGATGGATCACAAGACTTTTGACATCCGCAACATTTGCCAAAAGAGAAAATATTTCCAAATGATCGATAAACTCGTGTGCTTCTTTTATTCCTCCCTTAATCTCAAATGTAAAAATAGAACCTCCGCCATTTTTGAAAAACTTCTTGTATAAATCATGATCCGGATGATCCGCCAGAAGCGGATGATTCACTTTTTCAACAAGGGGATGGTGATTCAAGTATTCGATCACTTTTTTCGTATTTTCGGCATGACGTTCCAAACGAAGGGAGAGCGTTTCTGTTCCCTGAAGCAAAAGAAATGCAGCAAAAGGAGAGATTGCCGCGCCCATATCACGCAGGATCACCGCCCGGATATATGTCACAAACGCCGCGCCCGGAGCCGCCTGCGAAAACACAACTCCATGATAGCTGTCATTTGGGTCTGTAATAGCCGGATACTTTCCCGAAGCTTTCCAGTCAAATCTTCCCGAATCAACGATAACGCCTCCAAGTGTTGTTCCGTGCCCGCCGATAAACTTTGTGGCAGAATGTACGACAATATCCGCTCCATGTTCGATCGGCCGAATCCAATACGGCGTTCCAAACGTATTATCCACCACAAGAGGGATCTGATATTTGTGAGCTAATTCTGCCAGTGCATCCATATCCGGAATATCACAGTTGGGATTGCCGAGCGTCTCGATATAGAGCGCTTTTGTCTGCTCTGTAATTGCACGTTCTACCGCTTCCAGATCATGGATATCTACAAAACTTGCCGTAATTCCGAGATTCGGCAACGTATGCGCCAGCAGATTATAACTTCCGCCATAAATTGTTTTCTGCGAAACGATGTGACCGCCGTTCTGCGCCAATGCCTGAAGCGTATATGTGATCGCTGCAGCTCCCGAAGCAACCGCCAGAGCCGCTGAACCGCCTTCCAGCGCCGCGATCCTTTTTTCAAATACCTCCTGCGTCGAGTTTGTCAGCCTGCCGTAAATATTTCCTTCTGCCTGAAGACCAAACCTTGCCGCGGCATCGGCACAGTCGTGAAAAACATATGATGTCGTTGCATAGATCGGAACTGCTCTCGCATCTGTCGCCGGGTCCGGACGTTCCTGTCCTGCATGTAACTGAATTGTGTCGAATTTATAATCTGCCATATCTTATCTTCCTTTCTGTTTTTTACCTACTAAAAAGGTTGGTATTAAGATATCACTTAACACCAACCTCGTCAAGAGTTTTTTCATTTTTTTCATTATAAGGAAAAATTATTTCCTTATTTCTCTGCTTCCAGCAAATATACGCATGCCCCATATGGCTCTAACGACAAATCTCTTTCAAACGTCTCCGCCGCGTTATAATTTGAAATCAAAAGTCTGCTTTTCTTAGCCTGCACCTTTTCTTCTATATGATAATTGATCGTCTTATCCGTAAAGTTTCCGACTACGAGAAGCGTCTCCTTTTCTCCCTTTCTAAGATATGCATATACGCTTTCATTTTCCTTATCCAAAAGCTCATATACCCCATCTGTAATAATCGGCATTTCATGGCGAAGCTGAATCAGTTTTTGATAATAGTAAAAAATCGAATCCTGATCTGCAAGACACTGTTCCACATTGATCTCCTTACAGTTTTTATTCACTCCGATCCACGGAGTTCCTTCTGTAAACCCGGCATTGACCGTATTATCCCACTGCATCGGAGTTCTCGCATTGTCCCTTGATTTCAAGCCGAGAAGTTCCAATGTATCTTTCTCGGAAAAACCTTTTCTTTCCGTAAAATCCCGAAAAATATCAAGCGCTTCCACATCTTTGTACTCATCTATAGACTCAAAATGAGCATTTGTCATCCCCAGTTCTTCTCCCTCATAAATATACGGAGTTCCCTGCATCATATGAAGGATCGTTCCCAGCATTTTCGCCGATTTAACACGATACGGTTCTGATTCATTTCCGAAACGAGATACCGCCCTTGCCTGATCATGGTTGCTCCAGTAAAGACTGTTCCAACCGTCACATTCATGCATTGTATCCTGCCATTTCGTCATCACTTCTTTTAAATCTGTCAATTTCACGCGGTTTTTAGCATATTTTCCATTTTCATCATAATCAAGATGCATATGATCAAAATGAAAGACCATATTCAGTTCATGCCGATCCGAAGCTGTATAAGGCACCGCCTCGTCTGCACTTGTATGAGGAGCTTCTCCTACAGTCATAATATCGTATTTGCTCAACACTTCCCGATTCATTTCCTGTAGATATTCATGGACGCACGGACCGCTTGCACAGCCTGCATAATAACTTCCGTATGCTTTGTTTTGAATCACCGGACCATCGGGATAAGCCGGATCTTTTGAAATCAAAGTGATTACATCCATCCGAAATCCGTCAATCCCTTTTTCCAGCCAAAAGCGAAGAATCTCCTGTACTTCTTTCCGGACTTTAGGGTTCTCCCAGTTTAGATCAGGCTGCTCTTTTGCAAACAGATGAAGATAATACTGCGCTGTCTCTTCTACATACTCCCATGCAGGTCCGCCAAAGCTTGATCCCCAGTTATTCGGGATCGTATCTTTCCATATGTAATAATCATGATATGGATTTTCTTTCCCTTTTTTTGCTTCTGTAAACCACGGATGTTTGTCCGATGTATGATTGACAACAAGATCCAAAATGATGCGGATTCCCTTTTCATGAGCCTCTTTTAGCAGCATGTCAAAATCTTCCATCGTCCCAAGCTGCGGCTCTATTTTTTTATAGTTCGATATATCATACCCATTATCAACTTGCGGTGATTCATAAATCGGATTCAGCCAGATCACATCTACTCCCAGCTTTTCAAGATACGACAGTTTTTCTCTGATTCCGTTCAAGTCCCCAAATCCATCACCGTCCGAATCATAGAAGCTTTTCGGATATATTTGATATACCACGCTTTTTTTCCACCATGCTGTCTGATTATTCATCTTCCTCATCCTCGTCATTTGAAACCTCATTTACGTATTTCAGTTCTTCTTTTGCCGTCTCAATTATTTCTTTCATTCTCTCTTCCGTAATATACTTCCCTTGCGGTTCCATAGCAATTTGAAATGCAAGAGGCAGATTCATACCGCTTACGATATGTGTATGCGGTCTCGTACGGTATTTAAAAAACTTTTGATTTACACTTCCGACCATTAAATCCGTCAATACAACAACTTCATCTTCCCCCTCGAATCCGTCCATCACTTCGTCAACCGCTTCTTCTACCGGACGATTGTCCACATAAGCTGACAATGCGATCGTTTCCTGTATCCCTCCGGAAATAAAATTCAATGTATCTTTCATCCCATCCGCCATCTTCTCATGAGATGCTATTATCAAAATTCGTTTCATATGATTCTCCTTCCTTTCCAGTCATCATACTTTTTATACAGTTAAAATCCCAAAAAACGCACATACAAGTGAAATTACAATAATAAGAAGGATCAATTTTGTAGCTGTCCATTTTTTATTCCCAAGTAATTTATATACAAGGAGAGTCAACAGGACCGGAAGAAGAGACGGCATGATCTTGTCCAAAATATCCGTCTGTAAGTTCAATGCCACTTCGCCTACTTTAAAATTCAAAGCTGTCGTTATTTTTACAGAAGTAGCAATCAGCGCTCCGACTACGCTTAAGCCCATGATAGATGCCGCCTCTGTAAATACTGTCAGACGTTTTCCTAAATTTGTGATCAACTTTGTTCCTGACGTATATCCGATCTGGAACATCTTTGATTTTACAAACCAAAATGCGATATTGCACAAAAGCCAAATAATCGCGCCAAGAGGATTCCCCTGCTGTGCCATATATCCTGATATCGATCCGATGATCGTCGGCCACAACACCCATACAAGAGTATCGCCCACTCCTGCAAACGGTCCCATCAAACTCGTTTTCAAAGATTGAACCGTATCTTTTGCCGCAATTCCATCTTTTTCTTCCACCGCAAGCGTTGCCCCGAGAATCATACTGGACATAACTGTCGTAGAGTTGAAGTAATTAAAATGATTATTTAATGCCATTTTATATTCGTCGTCTTTTTTATAAATCTTTCTAAGCACAGGCGCCATTGCCCACGCGATTGCCGGACCCATCTGTGATTCATAATTAAAAATATTGCATGCCATAAAGTTATATCTTGCAGCTGTTTTTCTCAGATCACGCTTTGTCACCTGATAACGTTCTTCTGTCTGTACATCCGTTCCCTGACTCATTTCTTTGTTCATTTCATTACTCATCAAAATCATCTCCCATCTCATCGGCATGTTCTGCTGCTGCCATCGTCACTGCATCCGCTTTATTAATCTCTGTTGTAAAATACCAAAATGCTGCCGCAAATCCTATAATCGCAATTCCAAGAACCGGTACTCCCAAATATGCGGACAGAACAAATCCGACCAAAATAAACGGAAGGAATTTCTTAACCGGCATATATCTCATCAACATTCCGATACCGACTACAGGAAGCATACCTGCCGCAATCGAAAGACCGTTTGTCACCCACTCCGGAATAACTTCCAAGATCAGTTCCACGACATTAGCTCCGAAGCATACTACGATCACTGTCGGGATTATTGTCTGCAAAGAACAAAGAATCGGTCCAATCCACGCTTCCATGTTCATTGTTTTCCATTTTCCTTCATTATTATCTGTCTGCATCTTATGAGCGACAAAGTTTAAAATAATTCTTACAACTACTTCCAACTGGATTGCCAGAAGCCCTACCGGAAGTCCGACTGCAATCGCTGCATCGACTCCTGTTCCGGTTCTCACGGCAATAAACGTTCCTATAATCGTCGCCAAACCATAATTCGGAGCAGATGCTCCTCCCAAAGCTGCAACGCCAAGCGACATCAACTGGAATGTTCCTCCGATCATAAGACCTGTATTCATATCGCCCATGATCAAACCTGATATCATTCCTACAATTACCGAAAACCATGACAAAACAACCGGTCCGTTCTGGTCAACCGTCATATATCCTGCCAAAATCACGATCAAAATATTTTGTATTATTTCCATATCTTTCACCTCAATCTCTCTTTAACAATCCGATTCCGAAAAATCTCATCACATTAAACATGTCTCTTTTATCCGAATCTCTTGTTTCTTAATATGCCTCTTCTGCATCTGTCGGAACATATTGAATCACAACCGGTATTCCTTTTCCCTTGATCGTTTCAAGATCCTCTTTTTCTTTTTCATTTAATGCAATAAATTTAGAAATAGGAGTTCTTCCGTCTTCATTAAACATAATCCCAAGATCAACTTTCGGTATCTCTACGCCGCCTTCAATCAGACGGATTAAAGTTTCCGGTTCTTTTACAAGGACAAAAACTCTTTGACCGTCATATTTCCCTGCTTTAAAATTAGCAATCGCCGTCTCTGCCGAAATCACCGATACTCCCGTTCCTGCCGGCTTCGCCATTCTCATACTCGCTTTTACCTCTTCATTGCTGCAAAGAATGTCGTCTACAACCATAAATCTCTTCACCTGAAGCGCCGGCACCCATTGATTTACGATAATCCCATGAATCAAACGCTGATCAATTCTTGCTAATACTACCATTTTTGTTCCTCCTCTTTTTTAATCATTTTTAGTTTCTTTATTTGTGTTTTTCGTTTACAAATACGTCTCTGTTTTTCGTTTGGTATCGTTACCAATTTTTTGTTTTTGAAAACCGGTTCTATTTTCATACCGGTTTCTGTCCGATTTATGCCGACTGTCTGACTATCAGCTTCAAATCCAACTCTTTTCTTCTTATTCCTTCTGATTCACCTTTTAATTGACGAACCATTTCTTTTGCCGCACATCGGCCTTCATCCTGTACAGGCTGCCATATCGTTGTTAACGGAATCTGGAGATAGGATGCCAATGGCTGATCATCTACTCCCATAATCGCAATATCCTGTGGTATTTTCACACCATTCTTCAGCGCTTCCATCACCATGCCTGCCGCAACCTCATCACTTCCGGCAATTACCGCATCCGGTTTTTCGGAAAGTTCCAAAATCTTCCGCATAATCTTTCGCCCGTCTTCCATTTCCCTCACTCCCGAAAACAGCCATGCTGTATTTGCCGCAATTCCGCTTTGAGCAAGCGCGTCCATATATCCTCTATAGCGATCGCTGTCGATATTAATTCCTTTATCCTGAAGGGTCACTGCTCTTGTTCCTGTACAATATGCAATCTTTCGATATCCTTTTTCCAAAAGATATTTCGAAGCTTTATAAAAACCTTCATACTGTCTGCCGCATACCATCGAAATTTCCTTGTCCTGATTATATTCATTGCAGACGACAAGTTTTCCATATTCGCCATATGATTTCAACTTATCCCAGTCATTCTCTATCGCACATAAAATCACTCCGTCAGCATGCTGCATCTTCAGAAGATTCATTGCGCTTTCTTCACTTTCTTTTTCTCCGTAAGTCTGCACGATCAATGTTCGGTAATGATACTGTCTGCAAGTTTTCTCGATTGAATCGACCAGTTGTGCGAAAAAGTTATTTGTGATAGTAGGAACAACTACCGCTATATTCCCGGAGCCCGAACCTCTTAACTGTCTTGCCGCCTGAAGCGGACTATACCCAAGAGCGTCCATAGCCTCCAGTATCTTCTGTCTCTTTTCCTCCGAAACATGAGGTTTGTTATTGATAACTCTTGAGACAGTTGAAACTGACATTCCTGACAGCCGAGCAACATCTGATATCGTTGCCAAAACTTTTTCCACCTCACTTTTCTCTTTGTTTTCTTGTTTATGTCTTTACAATATACTCACTTTCGTCATTTGTCAATCGCATTTTTGGTATCGTTTTCATATTTGTCAAAACATCCAAAATCCACAAATGAAATTTGGTAGTTTTAACGAATAGGTTTTTGATTTTTTATCTTTCATAAAACTTATCTTTTATTCTTTCGTATCTTTTGAAGGACCAGACCGATCATCAATCCAACCAAAGCCGGACACACCCATCCAAAACCATACTTCGACATCGGAAGCATCTTTGATACCGCACCGAGCATCTCCTGAAGTTTCACGATTACATCCGAATTTTTTGGCAAAGCTTTCACAAAATCTAAAATCGCCGCTGCAGCCGTAAACGCTGTCACCCAACTGTATATTCTTCTGTCATTCCCAAACAGCTTTCCGCATAAAGTAAGCAAAATAAGTGTCACTGCCAGCGGATACAAGAACATCAAAACAGGAAGAGAATATGCAATGATCGCATCAAGTCCTACATTTGCGATCAAGAAAGAAAGAAGAGAAAAAATCACTGCCCACACACGATAAGAAGGTCCGCTCGGAAATATCTTTTCAAACGTCTCCCCACAGCTTGTAACAAGGCCGATCGCTGTTTTCAAACATGCCACCGCAAAAATCAGCGCTAATATAATCTGACCCGGCTTTCCGAAATAGTATTCGGAAACGATCGCAAATGTCTCTCCTCCATTTGCCGCCACAGGAAACACCCCGCGGCTCTGCGCACCGACAACCGCAACCAAAACATAGATAAGCGCCATTAATAATGAGCTGAAAACGCCTGCTTTTATCGTATTTTTTGCCACTGCTCCCGACTCCTTTATATCAAGGCTTCTGATTACATTAACAACAATAATTCCGAAAGCAAGCCCGGCCAGAGCATCCATCGTATTATACCCTTCCAGCAGACCGGTTGAAAAGGCGCCGGACACATATGCGCCGGATGCCTCGATCTTACTCATATTTCCGGCCGGTGAAAAAAGCGCCCGAATAACAAAAATACTCAACAAAATTAAAAACAGAGGATTCAGTATTTTCCCGATCCACGTTAAGATCTGTCCCGGCTTCAATGAAAAAAACAATACAACGGCAAAAAATACAAAAGAGAATATTCCCAATCCTGCCATCTTCCCGCCGTCTGAAATAAACGGCTCTATTCCAACTGTAAACGAAACCGTAGCGCATCTTGGGATTGCAAAAAAAGGCCCGATCGTCAAATACAAAAGACACGTAAAGAAAACTCCGTATTTTCTGCCGATCTGACTGCTTAATTCCAAAAGTCCGTCTTTCTGGCTGACGCCAAGCGCCGCCACACCAAGAAGCGGAAGCCCGACACCTGTGATCAGAAAACCTGCCGATGCCGCCCACACATGATGGCCTGCAAGCTGTCCCATAAATATCGGAAAGATCAAATTTCCCGCGCCAAAAAACATCCCAAACAACATACTTGCAACAAATATCAACTCTTTAAATGTAAGATTCTTTTTCATGTTCCACCTGCCTTATACGTCTGAATACTATAAATATTTCTCCCATTACATCTATTTCGTTCCGATGCGGCAAACGCCTTTACTGTACATTTTTTATCAAGAATACATCCAGTGTATCATATGCACTTCCGATTCGCCAGTTTTATTTAAGCTTTCCTTAATATTCCTTAATATTCCCGCAATTCCCACAATCTTCTTATTTTCGATGATATACTTATTTTATACTTTTAACGAAACACAAACACTTAGGCGAACTTGCTTTTTCACAACTCCCAACAGCCTTTTAAAACATATATAAAGGAGAAACTCTATGGAAACTTTAATTTTTTATACCTATGAATTTGCGGCTTCGATCCTTCCTTTTTCGGCTGCCTTTATTTTTCTTTCGCACAAACAGAAAAAGGGCGGAGAAAAAACACATCTTCTGCCCGGCCTGCTTTTATTTCTTTTTGCCGTCTACATCGTATGTGTATATCACGTCACAGGAACCGGCACTTTATGGGATGCATTTTTGTATCGCTTCCAAACAGAAATTTCCCACATTAATCCTATCCCCTTTTCTGCGGGAATCGATATGGTCGGATATATTTTGAATATCATCCTGTTCATTCCGTTTGGGTTTTTGATCCCTTTAATCTGGAAAAAAATGAGATCGCTGCACCTAACCGCCCTTGCAGGATTTTCTTTTTCCATACTGATCGAAATAAGCCAGTTATTAAATAACCGACGAACCGATATCGACGACCTTATTATGAATACTTTAGGAGCGATTATCGGATTCTTAATATATAAATCATTCAAGAAACTGATGCCAACCAGACTTCATAATAAGTTAAATGATTTTTCTTATCCTGTCTTGGAACTTCCGCTCTACATTTTCATCCTCTTTGCCGGACGTTTCTTTTTCTTCCATGAAATGGGATTTGCAAAATTGTTGTACGGATTTTAAATGCATTTTATCAGATCAGAAGAAAACGTATTTTTAATGCTTTTCTTTGCCTACATGCAAGTATGTCCGCAGAAAAGAAAAATTTCCCGCGGACATACTTGTTATTTCTAACTTGTTATTTCTATTTTCTGTTGATTATCATGCTTATTTTCACTCTGCATATCCATTCGGATTCTGGCTCTGCCATCTCCACGAATCTTCACACATTTCTTCTAATCCACGCTCCGCTTCCCAGTGAAGTTCCTTTTTTGCTTTGGACGCATCGCAGTAGCATGTTGCAATATCGCCTGCACGGCGTGGTTTAATTACATATGGAATCTCTTTTCCGCACGCTTTTCCGAATGCTTTTACCATATCTAATACGGATTGTCCGTTTCCTGTACCGAGATTATATACCGAAACACCGTCTTTTTCCTTCAGCTTCTCTACTGCGCGCACATGACCTATCGCAAGATCGACTACATGGATATAATCGCGCACCCCTGTTCCGTCATGTGTGTCATAATCGTCTCCAAATACGCTAAGACACTCCAGTTTTCCGATCGCCACCTGTGTAATATATGGCATCAGGTTATTCGGAATTCCTTTCGGATCTTCTCCGATCATACCGCTTTTATGCGCTCCGATCGGATTGAAATAGCGAAGAAGCACTACGTTCCACTCCGGATCTGCCGTATGAAGATCTGTCAAAATCTGCTCTAACATCCATTTTGTCCATCCATATGGATTTGTACACACACCCTTTGGACACTCTTCCGTGATCGGAATAAATGCCGGATCCCCGTATACTGTTGCCGAAGAACTGAAAATAATGTTTTTTACTCCATGACTTCTCATCACATCACAAAGAGTGATCGTTCCTCCGATATTGTTTTCATAATATTCGAGAGGCTTCTGCACAGACTCCCCTACCGCTTTAAGTCCGGCAAAATGAATTACCGACTCTACATCTTCTTTGTCGAACACTTCATTAAGCCCTTCTCTGTCGCGGATATCTACTTGATAAAATTTCAGATCTTTTCCTGTGATCTCTTTCACGCGATCTACCGCTTTTTCCGATGCGTTATATAAATTATCTACGATGACCACATCATACCCTGCATTTAACAATTCCACACATGTATGGCTGCCGATAAATCCGGCGCCGCCTGTTACTAAGATTGACATATCTGTTTCCTCCTCGTAAATATTTCAGATACCGTTCAAGGTTCTGTCTATTGCAGTTTTCCTTTTTACTGCCGTTTTATTTTACATGCACATCTTACCACTCATCCTACAAAATAGCTTTATATTTTTATATCATCTTATAGTAAAAATGTTGCATTAAGACTAATCCCACAAATGCTGCGGATATAAGCCCGAATCTTTCAGAGACTGTATCGCTTCTACGACGACCGGCTTATCTTCTTTATAAGTAACTCCGTGCCACTTATCTTCGGACTCAAGTACTTTCACTGCAGCGCGGTCTTCTGCTAAAAGATCACTTACAACCGCCGGGAGAAAATATTCACATTTTAAAGGATTTTCTTTCAATCCTTTCTCTAAAAATGCCGGAAATCCCGTTTTGATCTCTTCTAGAATACTTCTCGTAAATCCCCACATATTCATTGATACAAGTGTATCCGGATCGATTTCGTTCCATGTCTGTCCGTCATCTTCCGAATATTCAATGCCGTTATTTCTCTTTTCAATACGGGTTCTTTCCGTAACGCTTACAAGTTCATTCGATGCGTTTAACCCGCAGATACCTCTTGCCACATGTCCGTTATCTGTCACAGTATTTTTCAAACGGTATGCAACCATCGTATACCGATACTTGTCGTCGTCTTCATGGGTCGTCAAATAATCGTAAATTGTCTGAAACGCATGCCGTCCGTAATAATCATCTGCATTGATCACAGCAAACGGTCCGTCGATCTCATCGATCGCACTTAACACCGCATGAGCTGTTCCCCACGGTTTTACACGGTCTTTCGGAATCTCAAATCCGTCCGGAATGTTTGTCAGTTCCTGGTACACATAAGCTACATCCATTACTTTCTCAATCCGTTTTCCGACTGCTTCTTTAAAGTCCGTCTCGTTTTCCTTTTTAATAATAAAAACGACTTTCTCGAATCCGGCGCGCTTTGCATCATAAATAGAAAAATCCATAATAATATGACCTTCTTTATCGATCGGATCGATCTGTTTCAATCCGCCGTATCTGCTTCCCATTCCCGCTGCCATAATCACCAATACCGGTTTCTTCATCTTAAATCACCTCATACTTAAATCTTAATCTTATCATTTTCTGTCATCTGAAATAAGGATACCACATTCATCAAAGAACGTCCACCTGACGTTATTTCATTCCGGATTTTTTCTTTGTCTGCTTTTTCTTTTTTCTCACACTATATCCGAATTGACCAAGCTTCTCTCCCAGAGATAAATATTCCCCGTGAGAATAGGCAATCAATCCCGTATTATTCAGCATAAATTTTCCGTTATCATCCATATATGAATCATCTACCTGAACTGCAGTCACTTCTGCAAGGAACATATGATGACTTCCAAGCTCCTCCATTTTTTTTACTTTACATTCAATATTTACCGGGCTTTCTTCTATAATAGGAGCAAATTCAAGAGATGATGCTTTTCCTTGCGTAAGACGACATTCTTTCCACTTATCTACATTCTCTCCCGAACGAACTCCACAGTAATCTGTCGCTTTTGTCAATTTTTCTGTCGTCAGATTGATCACAAACTCCCCGCTTTCTTTTATCATATGATAAGAATAGCGCTCCGGACGAACAGAAATATATACCATCGCCGGATTCGTACATACGGTTCCCGTCCATGCAATCGTAATTATGTTACTGTTTCCTTCTTTATCTGCGGTACTGACCATCACCGCCGGAAGCGGATAAAGCATGTTTCCCGGTTTCCATATTTGTCTGGACATTTTATCCTTCCTCTCTTTTTCCGTTTTATTATTGCTGCAGGACGCTGACAAGCGTCGGAACAAGCTGCTTTTTCCTTGATACTACTCCTTTTAGCATGATCGTATCCGTGTCTTCCGGCAAATCATATGCATTTAATATTTTTTCCTTTGCCTCCGGACCGCCGCAAAGAAGTTCCGATGATTCTGTCAAAATATTTGTCAACATAAAAAAGATCATATTTACCCCGCTGTCTGCGCACGCTTTCTCCAAATACGGCTTTACTTTCTTTTTGATTCCTTCCAGTTCGTCGGAACTCATTGAATTCACCTGTCCTACTCCGAACACAGTCTCGTTGACCGTAAATTTTTTAAAATCAAGAAAGCATATATCCTGAGCGCTTTTCCCTTTCAAATTACTTCCTGCACGAAACATTTCCTGCGCCAGAATTTCAATCTCGACGCCCGCAGTCTGAGCCAGTTTCCTCGCTGTGTTTTCATCCAAAGGCGTACAGGTCGGAGAGCGGAACATCAACGTATCGGAAATAATAGCGGAACAAAGGAGCGCGGCGTTTGTCGGATCTATTTCAACTCCGTTTTCTTCATACATCTGACTGACGATCGTCGCAGTGCATCCCACCGGCTGATTACGGAAAAATACAGGTCCCATTGTCTGAATACTGCCCAGTCTGTGGTGATCGATGATCTCCATTACTTCTGCCTCTTCCACTCCGTCCACAGCCTGGCTTTTCTCATTATGATCGACAAGAATCACTTGTTTTTTTCTTACGTTCAATAACCGTCGTCTTGAGATCAGTCCTAATAATTTCCCGTTTCCGTCAACAATCGGGAAATCTCTGAACCGTTTTCGCGCCATCACTTCTTTTACGTCATCAACATAATCCTTCATTTTGAATGTAACCAGATTCGTTTTTGTCATAAAATATTTGACCGGAATGCTCTGATTGATATGCTGCGCCGCAGTAAAAGTATCATGAGGCGTCCTTATGATCACAATCTGCTTTTTTTCCGCCTGTTTAATAATCTCTTCTGAAATCGAAGCGTTTTGACAGACGACCATACAGCTTGCTTCCATATCTACCGCACACTGCTGTGCATCCTTTCTGTCTCCCATGATCACAAGGTCATCTCTGCTTATAAAATCCGACATGAGAATCCTGCTTGAAGCTGCGATCACTACTTTTCCGTTTAACAGATAGCTATGCTCATTTCCGGTGATCACTTCCCCATCTACTGCACGGGCAATATTTCTATACTGAGTCCTTGCCTTTGATAAAATCATACTATCATAAACATCCATATATGTCTTGGCAATATCACCGATCGTAATAACCCCTTCCAAACTGCCGTCTCTTACAACCGGAAGTGTATGAATGTTCAGCTCCCGCATCGTTTCCCACGCTGTGCGGATTGAAGAGTTACTTGTCAATCCTTCTACTTCTTTCAACTCAACATCTTTGATCTGTTCTCTTAAATCAGACAAAAGCTTCGGAGGTTTCACTGCGAATTTTTCAAGAACATACTGTGTTTCTTCATTTAATTGTCCGGCTCTGCGCGGCTCATAAGCGTGACCTGTCAATTTTGTTTTTAATGCGGCGTATGCAATCGCGGAACATATGGAATCTGTATCCGGATTTTTATGGCCGACAACATATATTTTATCTTTCTGTCTACTCATATATTTTTACTCTCGCTTTCTTCATCCAACATCAATAATCTGAAAAGATTCTATGCTTATCGATAAAAACATTTTTCATCCATAACTGCATTATTATATACATAAATCTCATTCTTCTGCAAGAGCACAATAAACAATATAGTCAAGAAAAATTAAGAATAAAAATACCATTCTTCTCTACTTTCAAAATATTGTTTTTTCTCCTCCATCTGTGGTATACTCTTTCTATATAAAAAAGAAACAGAGGTGCTGCACAATGAGCGAAGAAATGAAAGAACCAATGCAGACAGATAATGACTGCAAAACAGAGGAAGCTGCTGCTTCCACAACAGAAACGATGGCTGACTACGAAGATCATTTCGACGATGCCAATCCGTGGAATCTCGTCACAAAATATATGGAAGAAAAAACAGTTCTTCCTGTAAAAGTAGAAGGCGTTGTAAATGGCGGAGTAATCGTGATGATCGAAGGACTGCGTGGATTTGTTCCTGCTTCTAAACTTTCCCTTTCCTATATCGAAGATCTGGAAACTTATCTTCTGAAAGAAATAGAAGTACAGGTAATTGACGCTGACCAGGCAAATAACCGTCTCGTCCTTTCCGCAAGAGAACTTTTAAAAGAAAAAGAAAAGAAAGCGCGGGAAGATCAGATTGCCAACCTGAAAATCGGAGAAGTTTTAGAAGGAACAGTCGAGACTTTACAAAATTACGGCGCGTTCATCAAACTTGACAACGGTCTGTCCGGTCTTGTACACGTTTCACAGATTTCACAAAAGCGTGTAAAATTGCCTTCCGATGTTTTAAATGCCGGAGACAAAGTCACTGTAAAAGTAATCGGAATCAAAGACGGAAAAATAAGCCTTAGTATGAAAGCGCTTGAAGAAGTAAAAGAAGAACCGACAGAAAAAGTTGTTATCCCGAAAAGTGAAAATATCGGAACAAATCTCGGTGATCTTTTCAAAAATATTCAATTATAAATCATATCTCTTATTTACAACGGTACAGGCGGCAAAGAATTTGTTTGAAAAATTCTTTGCCGCCTGTACCGTTGTATTGCCATAACCTTGTTTTCTTTACAGCTTCCGCCTTTCTTTCTGAAATATCTCCACGGACATCTAAAAAGCTCACCCCTGCACACATATATTCCCCAGTATCTCTTCCAATGCGTTTTTACTGCTTGTATGGCATCTGACAACCTCCGCATTGCATCGTCCGGCTTCTTCTACCGCACAGCGTACCATTTTGTGTGATACCGTGTTCGTAAAAAGAACGATCAGATCCGGGCTTCCTATCTGCTTACTCATCGCCGCCGACATCTGAGTAAACACTTTCGCCTTACACTTAAACTGTTTACATATCTGTTTGTACTGACATACCATTCGGTCATGTCCGCCTATGATCACAACACTCATCGCCAACCTCCTGAAATATTTTTCTGAATCCTTCACGTATGATCTCCATTCACAGAAAATACTATGACACAACATTGCTTCTGTTTTTTTGGTTAGTTGCGGCTAACTACTTTCATATATCATACATGATTTTTCTCTGTATTTCAAGTGTTTTTGATAATATTTCTCATTTTTCTTTTATCAATTTCAAAATCCTACTTTATATCTGCTTTTGTATTTTTGTCTCTGTAGTCTTCCATTTCCGCATCGTATAAAAATAATATGGCACAAGTGGAATCAGCGCAGCGATCCATGCCGCCGGATCGGCGAGACACACTCCCTGAAAAGTTGTCCTTCCGGCAGCCGCCATAACAATCGCACTTCTTGCTGCAAGTTCAAAAACACCTCCCAGCATGGGAACAAGTCCATATCCCATTCCCTGAAGCGTATTCCGGTATAAAAAAATACTTCCCAAAAACGGATAACACCAAAACACCGTACGAAAATATAATACAGACACATTGACAACTTCTGTCTCAGACGGATCGATAAACAGCCATGTCATATATTTTCCGCCAAAACAAACGGCTGCCATTGCGATCACACTCCAGACTAATATCATGACCTGTGTGCATCTCACCCCCGACTTTACCCGGTCCATTCTCCCTGCTCCGCGGTTCTGTCCTACATAAGTAGCGACTGTAGCTCCAAATGCAACGAACACCGTCATAATCATATTTTGCAGTTTCCCTGCAGCCGAAAAACCTGCCATGTACGTTTCACCATATACATTAACCGCTCCCTGAACGATAATCGTTCCGATCGCCGTAATTGAAAACTGAAGCCCCATCGGAATGCCAAGTGAAAGAAGACGCCCGAAACTTTGAAAAGAAATCTTTCGATCTGATTTTGTCAAATGCAAAATAGGAAACTTTTTCACAATATAAATAAAACATAACAACGCAGAAATTGCCTGTGCAATGACCGTCGCATAGGCACATCCTTCCACACCCATTCCGAATACGACGATAAACACTACATCAAGAGCTACATTAATTACCGCAGATATAATAAGAAAATACAGCGGAGATTTTGAATCGCCTATCGCACGCAAAAAAGCCGCCAGTGAATTATATGCGGCAGTCACGATCAAACCTGCATAAATAATCCCCATATACTGCTTTACTTCAGGCATGATTTCCGCAGAATAATTCATCATCCGTAAAATAGGCTCATTCGCGATCAAAAGTCCCGCCGTCATAAGAACGGCACATCCGCCTGCCAGATAAACCGACATCGCCACGTAATGCCGCATTTTATCATATTGTTTTGCACCGAACCACTGTGAAACAAGAATTGCAAATCCGCTGCTTAGTCCGTTAAGCCAGCCCGTCACAAAAAACATCAGCGATCCGGTACTTCCGATAGCCGCCAGAGCTTTCACTCCGATAAATTGTCCTGCTACAATCGAATCTGCAATATTGTAAAACTGTTGAAATATATTCCCCAGAAAAACAGGAATCATAAACTGGATAATCAATTTTGCCGGGGTTCCCACTGTCATATCATTGACTGCATCTTTTGTTTTCACCATTTTTCTTTTCCCCCTTCTCTCTTCTGTTTGCATGTACTTATCAAACGATCGCGCCTGATATTGCATAAAATGCATCCCTAATTCATTCTGCCGATAAAATTTATCCGACCTTTTATTATACACTTAATTTTGTCATTGTAAAGCATTAACTTGATAATATTCATGTACAAAATACATCTTAAAAATTGGTACATATGCCGGATATCTTCTTATGTCTCCATATGATATAATACGCTCATGGTAATTTTACCGAATACACCTTAGGAGGGAAAAACTATGAAAAATTTAATCCGTAAGATCTCGCTTATTATGTGCGTGATCATGCTCACATTTGCAGTAAGTGCATGTGGCAAATCTGACAATGATTCAAAAAAGAATGAGCCGAAAACTGAGGACACAGCAAAAGATGATGCAAAAGACGACGCAAAAGACGATGCAGAAGATAATGACGATGCTGCTGTTACAGGAAAGTTTAAAACACTGGAAGATTTCGTAAATTCCGACATTATGCAGCAGCAGCTCGAAACACAGCTTGCATCTCTTGAAGGAAGCGGAATCGCACTTAACCTTACAGCAGAAGATAACAAACTGATCTACAACTTCACGATTGAAGACGCTGATCTTTCAGCGGCTCTCGCAGCGGATCCGTCCACTTTGGAGTCCTCTCTTCAATCTCAGGCTTCTACATTTGAATCAGTTGCTTCTTCTCTGAAAGCCGCAGTAGAAGTAGAAAATCCGGTTGTTGTTGTTCGTTACCTTGACAATACGGGAGCTGAGATCGTAGCTCAGGAATTTGCCGGTTAATCTTTAACCAAAAACCAACATTATATACTAATTAAATACAAAAGCTGCAGAACGACAGCCTGATAAAGAACCTTTGAAACATCATTTTTCAAAGGTTCTTTTTTCGTGCCGGCATGTTCCGCTCTGAAAACAATTCTTTTGTCTAAAACGCTATTTTAAAAATCTGTATATATCAGATATTGACAGAAAGCACATTTATATGTATACTGTACCTGTCAGATAAGTACAGTATATGCAAAGGAGTGAATTAATTGAAACAACAATATATCTCGATCCGACATCTTTCAAAAAAATTCAATAAAGACTTCGTCTTAAAAGACATAAACGCTGTTTTAAACAGCAACGAAATCCTCGGTTTTCTCGGACCTAGCGGCGCCGGAAAGACAACAACGATCAAAATCCTCACCGGACAGCTTAAACCTACATCCGGAAACGCAGAGATCCTCGGCATTGAATGCGATAAAATCAACGAACGGATTTATGATCAGATTGGTATTGTCACCGATTCCAGCGGCGTTTACGAGCGAATGAACCTTTATGACAATCTAAAATATTTTGCACGAATTTTAAATGTTCCTTCCGAAAATATCGATCTCTTATTAAAACGGATCGGATTGTACGAACACCGAAAAAAAATGGCGGGAAAACTTTCCAAAGGACAAAGACAGCGTCTCATTTTGGCAAGAGCGATCCTTCACCGTCCGAAAGTACTCTTTCTGGATGAACCTACAAACGGACTTGATCCATCTGCCTCTAATGAAATACATAAACTTCTGATGGAATTAAAAAATGAGGGAATGGCTATTTTTCTCACAACCCACAATATGGAAGAAGCGGCGAAACTTTGTGACAATGTTGCTCTTTTAAATGACGGCGTTATTGTCGAATATGGCTCACCGCAGGCAATCTGCTTAAAACATAATCAGATCAAAAAATACCGCGTCCGCCTTACTGACGGCACAACTCACCTTCTCTTACAAAACGAGAAAACAACCGGGCAAATCGCACAATGGATGAACAGCGGACAGCTTGAAACGATCCATTCATGTGAACCTACTCTTGAAACTGTATTTTTAGACACAACAGGGAGGAATCTTCAATGAAAATAACAGCAATCCATTTCAGAAAACTATCTGCCGTCACAGAAATGAAAATGAGAACTCTCATGAGCAAAAACTTTATCATCATGCCGATCTTTTCCCTCGGATTTACTTTTCTTATGAAAATACTGTACCGATCCATCGCTGACGGAAAGATCAACATGGACGGCTACGCGCTTTCGCTCGGCGTTCTGATGAATATTTCCATGAGCGTATACTGTACTGCAGCCGCTCTTGCGGAAGAAAAAGAAAAAAATACGCTTCGGACACTGATGACTTCTTCAGTAAACGGACTTGAATTTTTTCTCGGAAGCATTATACCGGTTATAATTTTATCCACAGCCGTAAATGTTTTATGTGTTTTCATCGTACAGCTTACACTTTCCGGATCCCAATGGGGCGCATATCTTATCATTACGACAGTCTGCACTTTCATTGCATCTGTCGTCGGCATGATCTTCGGTATTTATGCCAAAACCCAAGTATCCGCAAGTACAATCACTACGCCTGCGCTCATTATATTTATGATGGTTCCGATGTTGTCCGGATTCAGCAGCATTTTAGAAAAGATCTCAAATCTTCTCTTCACCGGAATTGCCCTTAATGCTATATCTGCAATCAGCGCCGGGAAAGCTCCGATCCATTTGTCCGGCATCATCGTCCTGTCTGTCGAAGCCTTTTTGTCAGCAGCGCTTTTTCTGATCTTATATCGAAAAAACGGATTTGAAAAGTAGATGCAAAATACAGAGCATAGAAATTCAAGTGCAAAACCAAAATTAAAACAGCAAAAAAGCCGAATACGACAGGGAGATCAACAGATATGGAAATTATTTTAAGCAGCACAAGCGGACGTCCTATCTACGAGCAGATTACGCTGCAGATCAAAGAAATGATCATGAAAGGGGATCTTGCCCCCGGGCAGGCTCTTCCTTCTATGCGGAAACTTGCAAAAGATCTGCATGTCAGCGTTATCACAACGCAGCGTGCATATGACGATCTGCAAAAAGAAGGATTTATCGTTACTGTTCCTGCAAAAGGAACTTTTGTTTCAACTGAGAATCAGGATTTTATCAGAGAGGAAAACCTAAGGCGTATTGAACAATTACTGACTGACGCAGCTTTTCTTGCAAAAGAAAACGGGCTTTCAATAAACGAAATAAAACAAACTTTAGAAATCGTTTATACGGAGGTATAGCAAGCATGAAACAGGCATTACACATAAAAAATCTCACAAAAAAATATAAAGATTTCACTTTAGATCATATTTCTCTTGATCTTCCTTACGGTATGATACTCGGATTGATCGGAGAAAACGGATCCGGGAAATCAACTTTGATCAATTCTATCCTAAACATTGTAAAAGCTGACTATGACGAGGTCCATATTCTCGGTCAGGATTTAAAATCACAGGAGAAAGAAATCAAAAAAGAGATTGCCGTCATCTTTAACGACTCTCATTACGGTGAGAATTTAACTCCTCTTTTTATAGGAAAAATGCTTTCCGGCATCTATACTGACTGGGATCAGAAAAAATTTACCGATTACCTGAAACAATTTCATCTTCCTGAAAAGAAGCGGTTGAAAACATTTTCCACGGGGATGAAAGTGAAACTGGAATTTGCCGCGGCGTTGAGCCATAACCCGAAACTTTTGATCCTTGATGAAGCTACAAACGGACTCGATCCGGTTTTCAGGGAGGAAATCCTCGAAATATTACGAGAATTTACAGAGCAGGAAGACCATTCCGTCCTTATTTCTTCCCATATCACAAGCGATCTGGATAAAATTGCCGACTATATCGCATACATACATGAAGGAAGACTGCTCTTCCTTAAATCTATTGACGAACTGAATAATGACTGTGGAATCATCCGCTGCGGACGAGAGTTTTTCGACGCCCTTTCTCCGGAGGACATTATCGCATACAGAGAAGAGCCTTACAGTTATTGTGTATTCATAAAAAACAGACAGTCGCTGCGAAAAGCATTCTGCGACATTTCTATCGAGAATGCTTCCATTGAAGATATGATGTTATTTTACAGCAAAGGAGAAAAAATCATATGAAAGGAATTATATTAAAAGATCTTTATGAAAATTTCCGCATTTTTAAAAACGGGGTTTCTTACCTCGCAGCAGTTCTTTTCCTCTTCCTGCTTATCGAGGCTATGCAAACGGGAGACTTATTTTCCTTAAAATATTTCTTTATGCTGATTACTGCTTTTGTGTTTCCGCTTTTAGGCTGCTCCTCTATTGAATCCTCTCTTGAGCAAGATGAAAAAGTGAATTTTGACAAAATCCAGCTTACGTTCCCCATTACAAAAACGGAGATCGTACTGTCAAAATATATACTTGGAATCTGCTTTCTTACAATATGCAACGTATTCTCCCTGATTTTTGTTTTCTCGTTCACCAGCAGCCACAACAAAATCACTTTGCAGGAAGGGCTGTCTGCATGGGGGTTCGGAGTTCTTTTCTCCCTTGTCTTTTTTGCAGTCGTTAATTTTGCATTCTTTCTGCTCGGAAGGAAACTTGGTCTTATCGTTTATATCTTTATCGCCATGCTTTTCGGAGGAATATACGGAGCCGTTTCCTCTTTAAAGGGAATGGAATTTCTTATGGCAGGTGACAAAACGATGATCTTTATAATCGGTATTCCGATTGGGATTTTATTCGTTGTAATCAGCTTCTTCCTGTCGCTTGCATGTTATAAAAAACGTTATTCATAAAGGAGGCTTCTTTCCCGGCATACGTCACTTGTCAATATCTTCCAGTTTTGTCTTTCCGATCATGAGATTTAAAATCTCCACATCGGTCTGTTTCATACCTGCGCGGCCTACATATCCGACTGCCTTGATTGTATCTTCAGGGCAGTCCATTACAAGACCTTCTCCTCTTGCAAACGTAAGTCCCCGCATCGCCATCTTATGACTTAGTATCGCGGCCTGAAGCGCCGTGGATATTTTTGCCGCACAGCTTGGTTTTGCACCATCACAGACAATACCTCCCGCATCCGCTATCGTATTGACAACTGTGTTTTCAATCTGTTCCAATGTTCCGCCGCATAAATATGTAATCCCTGCCCCTGCTCCTGCCGCAGCACATACTGCTCCGCAGTACGCTGAGAGAGAACCGATATATTTTTTCTGATTCAGAGCCACAAGGTTAGATACGCATAACGCCCTGTAAATCTCTTCTTTGCTTTTCTTTAGTTCTTTTCCGAACTCGATCACAGGAAGAGAACAAGTCATACCCTGATTCCCCGAACCGGAATTAATGATCACCGGAAGGGCACAGCCGCTCATTCTTGCATCCGAACCGGCAGATGCTTTCGCCACAGCGCGCCACTTTACATCTTCTCCGAACTCTTCTAGCACAACTCGTCCGACCTGTGCTCCCCAAGGATTTCTCAAACCTTCTTCTGCGATTCTCGTATTGTATTTTATCTGACGTCCAAGAACTTTTTCCACATCAGTAATCTGTACCTCATTTGCAAATGTAATAATATCTTCCAAATTCAAAAGACTCTTATCCGGTGTTTTTTCTCTCTCCTGACAATATTCTTTTTTCTCTTTGTGAAAAAGCACCTGTCCGTCTTTTTCAATATGGGTGATATTCGTATGCTCGTCTTCTATCACAACAAGAGCTTCACTCTTCTCTGTCTTTTTGCATACTGCATATGCTTCAATATATAAATTAGCTACATCGTCTTTTAAAACACAATCACAAAATCCTGCCTTTAAAAGTTTCTCCGCCTCGTCGATTTCCCGATCTGTAACATGCTCCAGCACTTCAAGCGCCTGTGAAGGATCTCCGCCTGTAATTCCGAGTACCGCCGCTGCTTCTACGCCTTTCATTCCTCCGGAATTCGGTACTTTTACTCCTTTTACATTTTTGATAATATTACCGCTGCACCGCATCGTAATATGATCCGGCATCTTTCCTAATACTTCTTTTGCTTTTGCCGCAGCATAAGCAAGCGCGATCGGTTCTGTGCATCCAAGCGCCGGAACAAGTTCGCTTTCCAAAATTGTTACATATTCATTATATATTTTACGGTTCATTGCAAAAAACCTCCTGATTTCTCGATTTTCTGATGTATCTTATAACAGCAGTCTGTCTGATCCTGCCGCTTTCTTTACAGCTTTACACCATCTTTATCGATTATACTATCAGGAGGTTTTTATATCAATCTCTTTCTTTTACGTGTCTTTCCGGCACGGATGTACACCGTTTATTCCGTCCTACATCTTTTTATTTTCTGTCTTTCCCGCACTCGTCGCGCAGCCTGAACACGAACCACAGTTTCCGCCGCATCCGGCACACCCGGGCGCTTTTCCCTCTTTTGCGTTTTTTCTTGCTTTATAAATAAGAAAAATACAATAACTCGCGATCAATGATATGATCAAAATATCTGCTGCCATAACACGCCTTCTTTCTAAACTAATTTTCTCTACGCCGCCTGTACCGACCGTTTGGAATATATTTTTTTATTTTTATACGGATCCGGCCTAAACAGTAAGATCAACAGGATCACCGCAATCGCTATACCTACAGCCGTTCCTACGGTGAACGCTCCTCCAAGCACAAACGTACCGATCTGATATACGCTCAAAGATACGACATACGCAAATACATTCTGGAACACAACCGCAAACCAAAACCACTTTCTGGACTGCATCTGCTGCGCCATTGTTGCGATTGCCGCCAGACACGGGGAGTCCAAAAGATTAAACAGCAAAAACGAAAATGCTGCCATAGCCGACGGAAACCACGCTGCTACTTTGCCCGCTACATTTACGGTATCTTCTACATCTCCCGACACATTTGCAAGAACTCCCATTGTAGTTACAATGGCTTCTTTTGCCGTAAATCCCGAAAGCGCTGCCGCAACAGGCTGCCATTCTCCGAAACCGAGCGGTTTAAACAGCACTGCAAGCGCTCCGCCGATCATCGCCAACAAACTATTGGCACTGTCTTGAACAATCCCGAATTTTCCGTCTGAAAATCCAAATCCTCCAAGGAACCACATAACAATACATGCAAGGAACAAAATCGTTCCCGCCTTGATCATGAATCCTTTCAGTCTCTCCCATACATGAAGAAGAACTGTCTTTGCCTGCGGCATATGATACTGCGGAAGTTCCATTACAAACGGAGCCGGTTTTCCTGAAAACATCTTCGTCTTTTTCAATATTATAGCAGAAATAAGCACTGCCGCAATCCCTATAAAATACATAAGCGGTGCGATGAAGGAACTTTCTGCATATCCTGCCGCCTCTCCTGCGATCACTCCGCCCATAAGCGCGATAACCGGAAGCTTTGCCCCACATGGAATAAACGTAGCTGTCATGATCGTAAGCCTTCTGTCATTATCCTGCTCGATCGTCCTTGAAGCCATAATCCCCGGAATTCCACACCCTGAGGAAATAAGAAGAGGGATGAAGCTTTTCCCCGACAATCCGAAATGTCGGAACACGCGGTCCATTACAAAGGCGATGCGAACCATATATCCGCAGTCTTCAAGGAATGATAAAAGGAGAAACAATACCGCCATCTGTGGAACAAAGCCAAGCACAGCTCCCAATCCGCCTATGATTCCGTCAACTACAAGCCCTGTGATAAGACTGCCTGCCCCTATATTTCCCAAGAAACCGCTGACTGCATCCTGTATACTGACTACAAACACATCGTTTGTCCAGTCTGTCATCCCTGTTCCGACCGTTGTGACGGACACATAATACACAACCCACATAACGAAAACAAAAATCGGAAGGCCTAAAAAACGATTTGTTACGATACGGTCTATCTTATCTGAGACAGTCAGTTTTTCTCTCCCTTTTTGAACGGTATCGGAAACAACTTTTTGTATGTACTGATACCTCTCGTCTGTAACAATACTTTCCATATCGTCATCATGCTTTTCTTCCATCGCTTTACGCATCTTCTCGATCGCTTTCAAAGACTCGCCTGACATTTTTAAATTTTCTAATACTTTCCTGTCATTTTCAAGAAGTTTTACTGCATACCAACGCTTCTTACGCTCGTCAATCCATGTTGGAAGCAGCTCTTCTACCGCTCGTATCGCCGCTTCTAACTCTTTTGAGAATATCGCTTTCGGTATGCTTTTTTCTCCGCTTTTGACAGTGCAGACCGTTTCTTCGATCAATTCTTTTAGTCCTGTCTTTTTCAAAGCCGACGTTTCGATCACCGGACAGTTGAGAAGTTCAGACAATCGCTTCTTGTCGATTTTCATTCCTCGCTTCCGGATCAAATCAGCCATATTTAGCGCAATCACAACCGGAACTCCCGTCTCGGTCAACTGGGTCGTCAAATACAGATTTCGCTCAATATTGGTCGCGTCTACAAGATTGATGATCACGTCCGGATCCTCGTTCAAAATATAATCCCTGCTCACAACTTCTTCAAGCGTATACGGGGAAAGAGAATAGACTCCCGGAAGATCCGTCACTTTGATCTTCTCCTCTTTTGATTCTTTTGTTCTTACTTTCCCTTCTTTTTTCTCTACCGTAACTCCCGGCCAGTTTCCGACATATTGATTTGCTCCCGTAAGCGCATTAAACATTGTCGTCTTTCCACAGTTCGGATTTCCGGCAAGTGCAGCCCTGATCTCCATTTTGTTCTACCTCCTACTATACAGTTTCTACAAGGACACATTTTGCATCCTCTTTTCTTACTGACAACTCATATCCTCGAACCGTAACTTCTACAGGATCGCCAAGCGGCGCAACCTTCCTTATATAAATCCTGCTTCCCTTCGTGATTCCCATGTCCATGATCCGACGCTTATAAGCCCCGTCCCCTTCAATTTTAATCACAGTTACTGTACTTCCCACTTTTGCGCTGCCTAATGTCCTCTCCATGCCATTCTCCTCCGCTTCCTATTTCACTCAAAATTTTTATAGCCTTTTCAGCTCTAGATCATAATATGCCTCGCCATTTCGGCATTTACCGCGATCCTGGAATTTTTAATACTCACGATCACGTTTCCGCCCATCTCGGATAATACAGTAACTTCCGTTCCTGCCACAAAACCAAGATTTCCGAGAAAACGCCTTGTCTCCTCGTTTCCATTTACGCGGTTTATCACACTTACCTTGCCTATTTCAGCCATCGTAAGCGGCATAAAAACACCTTCCTTCTATTTTAAAACTTTTTTTGAAATTGATAATCTTTTTCATTTATCTTTAGTTAGTTTAACCTAACCTTTGTAAATTGTCAAGTATTTTCACAAAATAAAGCACAAAGCGTTTTTTCTACAGTGACGCTCTGTGCCTTTTCTATAGCGGATATTCTTTCTCTTGCGAGCTTTCGCACACATATGTTATACTTAATTTTAATGAATATTGATCTTTCATTCATAAATAAAATTTATTTGAGGTAACATTATGATTATAAATGAATCTGCTGAGAACTATTTAGAAACAATTCTTGTATTAAGCGGACAACTTCCTGTTGTCCGTTCTGTAGACATTGCCGCAGAACTTGACTTTAAAAAGCCAAGTGTCAGCGTCGCAATGAAGAAGCTGCGTGAAAGCGGACATATTACAGTTTCACCGGAAGGCTATATTACACTCACCCCCTCGGGAAAAGAAATAGCGGAGCGTATATACGAACGACATACCCTCCTTACTTCCTGGCTGGAATATCTCGGCGTCGATTCAAAAACCGCCGCTGATGACGCCTGCCGTATTGAACATGTCATCAGCGCGGAAAGCTTTGACGCAATAAAAAAACATATTAAGCGATAGCTTTTATTTTTAATTTCTGTAATATACTTTTATTTCTCAATATTGACCTGATCAAGAACTGCGCCTAATTCCTCTGCGGATTTACGCAGTTTTTTCATTTCTTCCTCGCTGAAATCAATCTCCAGCACCTGTTCCGCCCCGCCTCTTCCGACAATCGTCGGAATGCTTAAGCACAGTCCTTCTAATCCGTATTTTCCATCAAGCGATACCGAAATCGGAGCGACCGTATGACTGTTTCTTACGATTGCTTCTACGATTTTTTCCGCTGCCATTCCGATTCCGTAATAAGTCGCTCCCTTTCGCTCGATAATCTCATAGGCGCTGTCACGGACTCCTTTGTAAACCTCTTCCATATCCTGTGCGAAGTGTTCATATCCCCGCATCTTTGCAAAATCCTGTAATTTAATTCCGTAAATATTTGCACAGCTCCATGCTGCCAGTTCGCTGTCACCGTGTTCACCTACGATAAACGCATGTACATTTCTGCTATCTACATCCAACTTTTCACTGATTATATATTTCAATCTTGCCGTATCAAGCACTGTACCGGAACCGATCACTCTTTCCTTTGGAAAACCGGATTCTCTAAGCGCTACTTCCGTTAAGATATCTACCGGATTCGACACGATGAGCAAAATTCCTTCACAGTTTACGCGTTTGATCTCTTTTATGATCGACCGCATAATCGCTGCATTTTTCTGCACAAGATCCAATCTCGTCTCTCCCGGTTTCTGGTTTGCCCCTGCCGTAATAATAACGACCGACGCATCTGCAATATCCTCATATTCACCCGCATAAATATCCATTGCATGTGTAAACGGCAGTCCGTGGCTGATATCCATCGCCTCTCCTTCTGCCTTCGCCTTGTTTGCATCAAGGAGTACCATTTCCGAAAATAATCCTTTCTGCATCAATGTATAGGCAATCGTAGAGCCGACAAACCCACATCCGATTACTGCTGCTTTTTGTATATTTACCATATCTCAATACCTCCTGTTTTCCATGAACTTTAATGAACTCATACCGCCACTTTATATTCAGGATCTCATAATAAGCGTTTTTTTCTAATATTACTTGATCATATTTCATCCTTTTTAATTCCTAGTATTTTAGTGGGGTTTAACTTTATCTTCATTATATAGTAGTTCCCTGAAAAATCAATCCCTTATCAGGTATTTTTTTCCATACAATCAAATATTTTTCAGTAATTCTTTTTTATCAGTCTTCTAAAGAATGCTTTTTTGTAATCGTTACTTTTTCATCATAACAGATAAAAACGTCTTCTATCTCGCTTTTTTTCAGCTTCGGTGTGATCAAACTGATAAGAGGCACAATCAAAAGTCCTGCGATCATTGCCATTGCGCCTGCATTGATCGGAGATTTTATAAATCCAAAAAACATATTCGCAACAGTCAGTCCGACTCCTGTTATAAACCCTGCCCATACACCCGCACGGGTAACGCCTTTCCAATACAAACCATACAAAAACGGAGCTAAAAACGCCCCGGCTAACGCGCCCCATGAAATGCCCATAAGCTGTGCGATAAAGGTCGGCGGATCAAGCGCGATCACAACTGAGACAACAATAAAAAACACGATTAAAACCTGCATTGTCACAATCTGCTTTTTCTCGCTCATTTTTTTCATAATATTATCTTTCAAAAGATCGAGCGTCAGTGTAGAACTGGATGTCAGCACAAGGGAGGAAAGAGTTGACATTGACGCAGAAAGCACAAGCACAACAACAACCCCTATAAGCAGATCCGGAAGCATGGAAAGCATATGCGGTATAATACTGTCATAAACGACCGCTCCGCCCGCTTTATCGTAAATCTCGGGACTGTCGAACAGTCTTCCGAATCCTCCGAGAAAATAACATCCACCTGAGATAATAATTGCAAATATAGTTGAAATAATAGTTCCCGTACTGATCGATTTTTCATCTTTGATCGCATAAAATTTCCCGATCATCTGCGGAAGTCCCCATGTTCCAAGCGAAGTAAGAAGAACAACGCCCAGAAGATTGAGCGGATCCGGACCAAAAAAAGATGTAAACGCTCCCGGCTGTCCTTGTGTCAGGGGAACATCACTTGGTATCTTCGCCATTTCTGCTATTGCATTCATGAATCCGCCCTGTCCATTCAGAACCGCCGCGATCACAGCCACAATTCCGATCAGCATAATGATTCCTTGTATGAAATCATTGATTGCCGTAGCCATATATCCGCCCAGGATAACATAGAGCGCCGTAAACGCTGCCATTGTCACGACACACCACGTATACGGAATATTAAAAGCCATCGCAAACAAACGTGACAAACCGTTATACACCGAAGCCGTGTACGGGATCAGAAAAACGAACACGATCACAGATGCCGTAATCTTAAGTGATTTGCTCTTGTACCGTTCTCCGAAAAAATCCGGCATCGTCCTTGATCCAAGATGCTGTGTCATCACTTTTGTACGCCTTCCGAGAACTACCCATGCCAGAAGGCTTCCGATTAATGCATTTCCGATGCCGATCCATGTACTGGCAATTCCGTATTTCCATCCAAACTGTCCGGCATATCCGACAAATACAACTGCCGAAAAATACGATGTTCCATATGCAAATGCCGTCAGCCACGGTCCTACCGATCTTCCTCCCAGAACAAAACCGTCTACACTTGTAACATGTCTTCTCGAATAAATTCCCACTGCCGCCATCACTGCGAAAAAAATAATAAGCAGTATAATTTTAATTCCCATCTTTTTTCCCTCTCTCTGCCGTTTTATCCTTTAGACCACTTTAAAGCGTAACACTTTAAAGCATTAAAGTATCTTTTTATAGAATAACACGGGTCTAAGACCCGTGTCAACTGTTACTTTTTTCTATTATGCCCGTTTATCTTCCCGTTTTATCTTGTCAGTACATCTCCTGTCACTTCATCTCCTCGACCCGGTTTTGCACCTTCTTATCAAAGTTTTCTATTTGTCTGCTGTATGACTCGTTCATATATTTTGAATGAAGCATAAAGTCCGCAGTCGCAAGATTATTTGCAATCGGAATATCGTATACGACGGCAATACGCAGCAGCGCTTTTACATCCGGATCGTGGGGTTGTGCTTCCAATGGATCCCACAAAAAGATCATAAAATCAATCTGCCCTTCTACGATCTTCGCTCCAATCTGCTGATCTCCGCCAAGCGGACCGCTACAGTATCCTTTTACCGGAAGCCCTGTTCGCTCAGCGATAAGACGCGCCGTTGTTCCTGTTCCGCATAAAAAATGCCCTTTCAGTATCTCTTTGTTTTTTTCACACCAGTCTACAAGTTCTCTTTTCTTACCGTCATGCGCCACAAGGGCGATATGTTTTACTTTTTCAATTTCCATCGTTACATATTTATCATCTAACATCCGATCTCCTCCTTTTATCTTAAAAATAGTTTTTCATAAAATTTTTCTTACCGTCTGTTTTTATACAAACTGTTCCATCGTATCAAATCTAAGTAATGCGATCGCGCCCATCGCAACCGTGATCATCAATCCATAGATCAATACGATCGGAAAGATCAACGTTTGACTGATCAACACTGCCGCCAGCACTCCGACACCGGCTCCGACTCCTAAAAGCGCCATCTGGATAAACATTCTAAGCAGACTTTGCCCTGTTTTTCCGAATACTTCCCCGAGAAGGCTCTGAACGATCACCATTGTATACAGGCGGTCTGCCTGCAAAACGGTGTAGATCAAAATACAGTAAATGATCTCTATTACCGGAACATGCCAAAAAATCCCAATAGGAATGCAGATGATACATCCGTCCGCAAATGCCTTTACATGTTCCATAAGAGTCGCATACCACATTTTTTTCAGCGGACTGTCAGGAATAAGAAAAATATACGGATTTTTCAACTCGCTTTCCCATTTTCCTGTGTAACCGCTCATAATAAGCGCCACATACGCGACAACTCCCAACAAAATAAAGCCCGCCATACTGCTGTCTGACACCGATTTTTGGAGAGAATACGCGAAAATAAACGCAACGACTGCCGAAAGAACTGTCATTTTCGTGAAAATAAAATATTTTTCTTTCTTATATTCCAGAAATTGCCTGTAAAAAATCGCTCTTGCTCCTTTTGCTGTAATCTTACTCTCTACACGGCGAAACCTTCGCTTTTTCGTCCCGGTATTTGTCACAAATTCTCCGCTTTTCTGCCTCTTTTTCAGTTCTGCATAATCGTCTGCGAATTTCGCCGCCTCTTCATAATATCCGCCGTCACATTTCATTCTGAACGCCGCCGCAACAATGAACACCGTAAACACCGAATAGATCACAGTACAAATTACATTCAGAGTTGTCGGACCGAGTAAAACCAACCTGTATACCGCAATCTGCCATCCGACTACCGGAATCATCTGAAGGACCGGCCAGTTGATAAACGAAAGAGCGCTTTCTACTGACAGACCTTTTTCTTTAAAATAAAGTACGATCATCAACGTAAATGCAATCAAAAACACTTTCATTCCGAAGCAGATCCCTTTTATCAATTTTTGCGGAAGCTTATCATTCGTATATAAAATGATCATAACAGATTGTTCTACCGCACACTCTACGCCGCATCCTATCAGAAAGAAGAAAAGCATCTTCCACCATTCCACATGAAAAACCGTCAAGCCTCCGATCGCCAACACGATCCATATGAAAAATGACATCAGATAATTCATCCACGCTCCCTGTATCAAAACAAGTTTGGGGCTGATCGGAGCGGGAAATACGAACTGAGAATGAGCCGGCCGAAACAAGATTCCTTTTCGAGAAGCATAGGACATAAAGTTTCCTACTGTAATGTAGATCGTCCACACCGTCACAAGAATGACAAGTCCTTGAACAGAATCGATCCGAACTGTAACCGCAAGTGTTCCAAGCATCACGATAAGAAAGATTCCATAGGCGGCCCCAAAGATCAACGCAAGAAGCGTCGTCGGTTTTCTGACTGCCTTTTTCAGGTTATTTGCCGCTGTTCTCTTTATCAAATATATTAACGCTTTCATGCTTTCTCACCGCCTGTCATCTCAAAGAACAGTTCATCCAGCTCTTTTCCCTGCGCGTCTGCTTTTGTGTAAGAACCGGCAATATGCCCTTGTTCCATGACGATCATCACATCCCACAAGTTCTCTACCATCTCAAGCATATGCGTACTGATAAGAACTGTCGCTCCGTTATCACGCAGTTTTAACACGACATCTTTCAGCATCTTGATCGCCGCCGGATCAAGTCCGACCATCGGTTCGTCAAGAAGGATGACTTCCGGCTTTACCGCAAGGGCACAGCATATGCTCACTTTCTGCATCATTCCTTTTGATAATTCATTGCCAAGCTTATCCTGCTTGTCATCCATCTCAAACGCTTTAAGTATCTTTTCGATCTCCTCGTCTGTAATTTCACTGTCATATGCCATTCTCACATATTCGATATGCTCCCTTACCGTCAGCGCATCGAACATATTCGGAATCTCCGGAACATAAGCAAACTTCCTTTTCGCAGGAATCTGCCGGGCAGGAATCCCTTTAATACGAATTTCACCCTGATACCGCAATAAACCGGCAATGCTTTTGATGATCGTTGATTTTCCCGATCCGTTCGGTCCTAAAAGAACCCCTACCTGACCGTTAGGGACGGTAAACGTCACTTGATCTACCGCCAGATTCTTTCCATAATATTTTGTCAATTCTTTGATCTCCAGCATAGTCCTCTCTACCCTTTCTGTCCGCGTCCTGTATAGTTTGCTTTTACTCGTAATACTTGATAAGTGCCTGTGTTCCGAGATCTCCGTTGCCGTCTGCTTCAAGCTCTTCATAAATGGCAAGAACCTGGCTTAAAACTTCGAGATTTAAACCGCTTCTGTTTGCTTCGATGAGCGCCAGCTTCATATCTTTAATAAAATGCTTCATAAAAAATCCCGGCGCATAATCTTTTTCTATGATCTTTGGTCCGAACAGATCAAACTGTCTGCTTCCGGCTGCCCCTGTCGCTACGGATTTCGAGAACACATTCAGGTCAAGTCCCTTTTCTTTTGCATATGTCAGCGCTTCGCATACACCGGAAAGAGCTCCCGCGATCATGATCTGGTTTGCAAGTTTGCAATGCTGTCCGCATCCTGCCGAACCTTCGTAATTAATATTCGTTCCCATTGCTTCAAACAGTTCATGACAGTTCGTATAATCGCTCTTATCGCCTCCGACAAGAATAGAAAGAGTTCCTTCTCTTGCCCCCGTATCTCCGCCTGTGACCGGCGCATCAAGCACATGAAATCCCCGTTTTGTTCCTTCTTCATACAGCTTTTCGGCGATCTGCGGACTCGTGGTCGTCATATCGATCAAATATGCACCTTTTTTCGCACTGTCCAAAATATTTCCGCTGTCGAAATATACTTCTTCTACATCCTGCGGAAATCCTACGATCGTAATCACTGCCTCGCAGTCTTTTACGCACTCGGAAATCGTTTCATGAAAGATCGCTCCTTCCCCGATCACGTCCTCGACTTTTGCTTTTGTCCGGGCATAAATATGAAGTTCATACCCTGCTTTCATAAGATTACGCACCATGGATTTTCCCATGATCCCCACACCGATAAATCCGATCTTCTTCATCTCTTTTTTCCTTTCCCCCTTATATGCCGCTATTTTTACGACACTTCTGTTTTTATCCACATCGGTTTGTCTGTCTTGCCTGTATTAATATTTTTCTACGACTTCGCTTTTGTTTTTATAAATACTGTTTGCCGGAACAAATCCTCTTACAGAAGACAGTGGGTAAATATTGCTGTGACTTCCTACAACCGTTCCGGGGTTCAGGACGCTTCCGCATCCTACTTCTACTTCATCTCCGAGCATTGCTCCGAACTTCTTCATGCCGGTTTCTATATTTCCTTCCGATGTTTTTACAACAACAAGCTTTTTATCCGACTTCACATTCGATGTGATAGAACCTGCTCCCATATGAGATTTATATCCGAGAACAGAATCGCCGACATAATTATAATGCGGTACCTGTACTTTATTGAAAAGCACGACATTTTTAAGCTCTGTCGAATTTCCTACGACTGCTCCTTCTCCCACGATCGCGTTTCCTCTTATAAACGCACAATGACGCACTTCCGCTTCTTTCCCGATGATCGCCGGACCATTAATACATGCGGTAGGCGCAACTTTAGCTGACTTTGCGATCCAGACATCTTCTCCTCTTTTTTCATATTCATCACTGCTTAACGTATTCCCGAGTTCTTTGATAAATGAACCGATATTCGGAAGGACTTCCCACGGATATGTCACTTTGTCAAAAAGATCTTTTGCGATTGTCTCCTCTAATGTATAAAGTTCCTTTACTGTCAATGCATTCATATATTTATCTCCTTTTCCGCCGTTTACCGGCTCTTTTTATAATAACCTGCCGCTTTATCATAACATGCTCTTAACTGATACTGATTATTGAGTCCTTTTACTCCCACCGTCCTGTTCGTTATAAAACGATCCAGCTTCATCATATATTCATCGGGAGTAATGCTTCCCTCCGCCACATACGTAAGACCTTTTTCCCAGCTTGCCGTAAGTTCCGGATTTAAAAGTGATTTGATCGAATGATCCACTACGTCAAATACCATCTCTCCTTGCAAAGTCGGTGTTATGATCTGTGTTTTTTTATTCAGGGCAAGGTATTTAATATGAATCAGTTTCTTTAATATTTCCGCCCTGGTCGCGCTCGTTCCGATACCGCTTCCTTTTATCTGAGCGCGAAGATCTTCATCCTCGATCAACTGCCCCGCATTTTCCATAGCAAGGATGATCGATCCTGAATTATACCGTTTCGGAGGCGACGTCTCCCCTTCTTTTATATCTAATGCTCCAACCGGAAGAACGCTTCCTTTTTTCAGCGTTTTAATCACTTCAAACAGCGCCGTATCAAGGTCCTGATCTGCCGTCTGTTCTGCATCTTCCTCTTTTTCATTTGCATCGGTTCTGCTTTTGCCTTTGTTTACACTTCGTTTTCCCTGCGGAACGCCTGCCACTTTCAAATATCCTTCCTCAGCTAGCACTTTAAAATTGGAAAAGAAACTCTCTTCCTTTATCTTCGATATGATCGCCACTTTTTGATACACTGCCGGCGGATAAAAAATACTTAAAAACCTTCTCACAATCAGATCATATACTTTATGAGACGTTGCCGAAAGCGAATTCAGCGCTCCTAAACCTTGTCCTGTCGGAATGATAGCGTAATGATCTGTAATCTGCTTATCGTTTACATATCTTGTCTTCGCCAGATTTTTATGACTTCCAAAAGAAAGGATATCCTGCAAATACGGCTGTGCCGGAGGATATTTTGACAGCCCGTTCAAGTTTCGGCTGATTTCTTTTGCAACTGCCGTCGACAAAACCCTGGCGTCTGTCCTCGGGTATGTAACAAGTTTTTTTTCATATAATTCCTGCACGACCCGAAGCGCTTCATCCGGACTGATCTTAAACCGCTTCGAACAGTCGTTTTGAAGTTCGGCCAGATTATAAAGAAGGGGAGGATTTTTCTTCTCCTTTTTCTTCTCCACAGACTCAACGATACACTGTATCGGCTTTTCTTCCGACAAATAGGCGATCAGCTCTTTTGCTTTTTCTTCTGTCTTAAATCCATTTTCTTTATACAGATCAAACGATTCAAAATACCGCGAGCCTTTCACTGCCCGCCATTCTCCTTCAAAACTGTGACCTGACGCATCGATCGTGCTGATCACACGGTAAAAAGGAGTTTTTACAAACTCCCGTATCTCCCTTTCACGCCTGACAACCATTCCGAGAACGCATGTCATTACACGTCCTACCGAAATCACCGAGTATTTCGTATTCAGATAATTAGAAATACTGTTTCCGTATTTCAGCGTAAGCAAACGTGAAAAGTTGATTCCCATCAGATAGTCTTCTTTCGCGCGAAGATAGGCGGAAGCGCTTAGATTGTCATACTCTGACAGATCTTTTGCTTCCCGTATGCCTCTTAAGATTTCCTCTTCTGTCTGTGAGTCGATCCACACGCGAAGTCTTTTTTTCCCCGACACCTGCGCCTTTTGTTCTACAAGCCGGTAAATGTACTCTCCCTCCCGTCCGGAGTCGGTGCACACATAAATTGTGTCAACGTCTTCTCTGTTTAAAAGAGAACTGACAATCTGAAACTGCTTCGCCACTGACGGGATCACTTCATATTTAAACTCCGAAGGAATAAACGGAAGTGTCTGAAGACTCCATTTTTTCAATGCCGGGTCATACTCTTCCGGATAGCTCATCGTAACCAGATGTCCGACGCACCATGTGATCACTGCTTCGTCGGATTCTAAATATCCGTCCGCTCTTCTTGTCTTTAATTTTAATGCCTTTGCGAACTCCTGCGCTACGCTGGGTTTCTCGGCGATATAGAGTTGTTTTTTCATATAATGTATTTAGTTTCCTTTCCTGCTCCGAAAGTATTTCTCACCTTTTTTCAACACGATCTATTCCTTTTTCCAAATGCGCTGAATACTTTCTGAAAGATTGATTTTTTTTCCTTTTTTGCTTTCGGAAGCGTCTTCGGAGGGCGTGCATTCAACGCAGCCTTCATAAATGCAGCCTGCGCGTTGACCGCTTCTCCTTTTCTTTCTTTTTTCTTATATGTACCGTCACTTGTCATAATACGCGCTTTTACATTGTCTGCAAGCATCACTTTCAGATCATGGATCAGGCGTCTCTTAATTGCATCGTCATAAATCGGACATGCAACCTCCACACGTTTCTCTGTATTTCTCGTCATCATATCTGCCGATCCGATATAAACTTTCGCCGTTTCTCCTGTTCCGAACACAAACACTCTCGGATGTTCCAGATACCTTCCTACAATGCTCGTAACCCGCAGATTTTCCGTATTTTCTTTCACTCCCGGCAATATACAGCAGATTCCGCGTACGATCAGATCCACTTTTACCCCTGCTGCAGACGCTTCCTGTACTTTTCGGATAAAATCCATATCCGTTACAGAATTCATTTTCATAATAATACGTCCATCCGCGCCTTTTTGAATTTCCTCATCCATATGTCTTAAAACTTTCCGTTTCAGACTAAACGGTGAAACGATCAGATGATGATACTCTCCGTCCAGATTGCCGATTGACATATTTTTAAAGAATACGGCCGCATCCTCGCCGATTCCCTGATGTGATGTCATAAGCGAATAATCTGTATACATTTTTGCCGTCTTTTCATTATAGTTTCCCGTTCCTACCTGGGTAATATAACGGATCTCATTTCGATTCCTGTATGTGATAAGACACAGTTTTGAATGAACCTTGTAACCGTCGAATCCATACAGCACACGACATCCCGCTTCCTCCAGACGCTCTGACCAGTCAATATTATTCTGCTCGTCAAAACGCGCCCTAAGTTCGATCAATACAGTTACTTCTTTTCCGTTCTCGGCTGCCGCACAAAGGTATTCTACAAGGCGGGCCTTTTTCGCCAGACGGTAGATCGTGATCTTGATCGTCATAACATCGGGATGAAACGCAGCTTCTTTAATAAGCTGCAAAAACGGATCCATACTCTCATATGGATAAGACAACAAAACATCTTTGCGTTTCACCTGCTCCATCACGCTGATCCCTTCGGCAAGCGCAGCGGCAGGCTGAGGTGTAAACGGCTCGTCGATCAGCGCTTTTCTCATAGATTCGGGAATCTTATCTGCGATTGCGAAAATAAACCCAAGCTTCATCGGCATTTTCGTCCTGAAAATACATTCCGGCGTAATCTTAAACCGGTCGCAGAAATATTTTTCCATCTCTTTTCCGAGCGGAGCGGCTGTCTCAAGTCTTACAACTGCCATTTTACGTCTTTTATGAAGTGTTTCTTTCATAATATAACGGAAATCTTCATTATCTGCCAACGCTTCATCATCCGGTGCGATATCCGCATTCCGCGTTACGCAAATATAGTTTTTGTCAGATACCTGATACTGTTCAAAAACAAGTTCCAGATATTCCATGATCACTTTTTCCATTCGGATGTAGCGCACATCATGCCCCGGAAGATAGAGAACGTCCGAAATGTACTGTGGCACAGGCACAATGCCGAGCATGACATTATTTTCCATTTTCAGCGTCGCCACGACGTAAATATCTTTATTAAGCAGATGAGGGAACGGATGGTTCGCATCTACGATCTGAGGCGATAAAACCGGAAGCACCTGTTCTTTGAAATATTTTTTCACATACTTCTTTTCCTGCTGCTCCAATTCTTTAAAATCTAACCCACATACGCCATACGGCTGAAGCTGCTTTTTTATTTCCGCATATGTCTTATCTCTCTCCTTATAAAGAGGAGCTACCGCTTTATAAATCTCCTCCAACTGCTGCTTCGGAGTCATTCCCGAACGGATATCCTGTTTTTTACTGTCAGCTACTGCCATATCGTAAAGGCTGCCGACACGAATCATAAAGAATTCATCAAGATTACTTGTAAAAATTGCGACAAATTTCATCCTCTCCATAAGAGGAACACTTTCGTCCTGCGCCTCTTCCAACACACGCTGATTAAAACGAAGCCATGATAATTCTCGATTTTGCGTATACTCTAAAGTCTCTGTTTTTCCCATCATACCCTCTCCTTTTTGATTTTCCGACATTTCTCATCTTGTAAACTATCGTTTCATTTATCGTGAAAAAGATTTCTGCTTTTATTTTTCCAAATATTCCATAAGATCATCAAACTTTCGTTCTGTGTACTTATATCCGTGTTCATAAAATGCATGCAGCGTTTCTTTATTTCTCTCAAGTCTTGAAACAGGCTTTACCTGCGGTCTGAGAATAAATATCTCACCTCGTTTTTCAAGCTGATCTAAATAATTCATCGTTTTATTATACTCAAAACTTCTTCTGAAGATCGTCCTGATCAAATTCGGATATGATTTATACGCTCTTTTATATACTCTCTGCATCGTCGGAGAAAGAACCGACTTCCTGTAACCTTGATTTTTCGTAAGAATCACGACGATCTTTTCATTTTCCATCTGCTGTGCCCGTCTGATCGGAACAGAGTCCGCCAGTCCTCCGTCAAGGTACGGAACATTGTCGATATTAACGATCGGAGTAAGCAAAGGCATACTTGCCGACGCTCTGCAAAGTTTCATCAGACGGTCGTTATCACTATCCTCTGTCATATACTCCGCTTTTCCCGTCAGACAGTTTGTCGTAACAATCTGACAGTTGATCTCCGAGTTAAAATATGTCTCGAAATCAAACGGAAGCAGTTCTTTCGGATATTTATCAAAGATCAGATCCATATTCATCAGACTTTTCTCTTTGACGAAGTCTCTGATCCCATAGTAATATTTTCCTTCTTTGTCAGTCGGTATCATACAGTCTCTCGTTCTTCCCGGCTGCCGCGAAACATAGTCCACCGCATTGCACGAGCCCGCCGAAACGCCGATCACATCCGAAAAATACAGATCTCTCTCCATCAGATAATCAAGCGCTCCCGAAGTAAATATTCCTCTTGTCGCTCCGCCTTCAAGAACAAGTGTTGCCTTCTTTATTGTCATATGGATAACCTCTTTTCTGCTACAATCTACTTCCCTCTTTTAACTTCTACATTATATAACTTTTTTCCTTATTGTGAAACCAGAAGTTGATTTTTAAACAAATCTTTTCAAATTCTTTTCAAAATCTTTACTTTTTGTTGTAGGTCATATCCAGAAGCTTCTCCTGCCTTATCCGACAATAATTCAGGTTTTTTCATAAATAAATTACCGGCCTTCCTTTGCTTTATTTTTTACTCAACAGCGCTTTCACTTCCTCTACAGTCAATACTTTCCCATAGGATATAACTTCGCCGTTAAACACTAATGCAGGTGTCGTCATTACTCCGTAACCGGCGATTTCCGCAAAATCTGTAACATGTTCAATCTCATAATCTAATCGAAGTTCAGATACTGCCGCTCTGGTTGCTTTTTCTAATTCCATACATTTTACGCAGCCCGAACCCAATATTTTGATCCCTTGCTCTTGTTTCTTATTTTCTGTATTTTGCATTGTTTCTGACGTGCAATTTTCACCACAACAGCATGATTTTGTTTCTTTTTTCTTTCCAAATAATTTCATTTCTTATTCGCTCCTTTTAAATAAATATCGCACTAAAAATATTAAAGAGATAACCTACAATGATAATACCCGACGTACAAATGGCAATAAATAAAGTCAATAATTTAGGCTTTACTGCCTTTTTCAACATGATTAAAGACGGCAGGCTTAATGTCGTTACTGCCATCATAAATGATAAGATCGTACCTAATTGTGCTCCCTTTGCAAGTAATGCCTCTGCAACCGGAATTGTTCCGAAAATATCAGCGTACATAGGGATACCGACAAGCGTAGCTAAAACAACACCGAACGGGTTATTACTTCCTAAAATACTTTCAATCCATGTTTCAGGTATCCAATTATGAATAATTGCTCCAATCCCCACACCGATCAAAATGTATGGAAATACTTTTTTGAATGTTCCCATCACTTGTTCTTTCGCATATTGAACTCTGTCCTTTTTGGTTAAGGCAGGGGAACTAATATCAACCCTACTTGCATTTTTGACGAAATCTTCTACATATTTTTCCATATGTAAGTTTTCAATGAAGGTGCCGCCGATGACGGCAATGATCAAACCTACAATCACATAAGCAAAGGCAACTTTAGCACCGAAAATACTCATTAACAATACAAGACTTCCCAAATCAACCATAGGGGAAGAAATCAAAAAGGAAAATGTTACGCCCAGTGGCAATCCCGCACTTGTAAAACCTATAAATAGCGGAATAGACGAACAGGAACAAAATGGTGTAACTGTCCCTAACAATGCGGATATAATATTTGCTCCGATGCCATGAAAACGCCCCAAAATTTTCTTACTTCGTTCTGGCGGAAAGTAACTTTGAATATACGAAATAAAGAAAATCAATAAACATAACAAAATTGTGATTTTAATTACGTCATACAAAAAGAATTGAATACTTCCGCCTAATCGACTGTCAATGTCTAGCCCTAGTTGTGATAGACCCTTACCGATTAAACCATTTAACCACTTCATACCTAATATTTGGTCTTGGAAAAACGACCATATTGAATTGACTACTTCCAAAAAAGTCCCTCCTTCATACAACATATCAAATATTTTTGATGTGATAAAGTTTTATAAAAGCCACCTTTCGATGACTTTTATTTGCAGCAATTTGATTGATTTTCAGTATTTGGCGTTGTTAATTCTAGCAATCGTTTTGACGCGTATTCACTTCCGCTTTTACTTAGGCTGTAATGTGTCCATTTTCCCTCTTGTCTTGCATGAACAATGCCGGAATCGCAAAGTATTTTCATGTGATAAGATAAAGCTGACTGTCCGATGTTCATGTTTTCAATCAGAACACACGCACATTTTTCGCCACTCTTCAAGTAATCTAAAATAGTAAGCCTTTTTGTATCACAAAGAGCCTTAAAGATTTTTGCGTCTTTTGAAAAATCAGTCATCGCCGTCATTCCTCACATCAATTATTTTTGATATATACATCATAAATCTTGTAAAGTGGTTTGTCAACATGTCACATCAAAATATTTTGATGTGTTTTTTTCTTCCTCTTGTCTGCCAAAGACAAAAAAAGAAAAAGATAAAATAAACCGAGAGTCAACTGCATTCTGACTCTCGGCTTCATTTTTCAAACGGAGACGGAGGGATTCGAACCCTCGTGCCCCGGAGGGCAAACGCATTTCGAGTGCGCCCCGTTATGACCACTTCGATACGTCTCCATGAAGAGCTGTGCATGATTTCCATACACAGCTTTTACATTATAACAGAATTATTTCCAAAAAGAAAGAGGATATTTCAAATTTAATCAACCTTTAATCATCTTCCTCAGTCGAAACAGTATATGTCTGTCTCTTTCTTGCCATCTCGTCACTTTCAAGATACTCGTCATATGTCGTAATCTTGTCGATCAGTTGTCCACCCGGAACGATTTCCATAATACGGTTTGCAGTCGTCTGTACGATCTGATGATCCCGAGACGTAAAAAGTAAAACTCCCGGGAATTTGATCAGTCCATTATTAAGAGCTGTGATCGATTCCATGTCAAGATGGTTTGTCGGCTCATCAAGAAGAAGAACGTTTGCTCCTGAAATCATCATCTTAGAAAGAAGGCAGCGTACTTTTTCTCCTCCTGAAAGAACTTTCAGCTTCTTCACACCGTCCTCGCCTGAGAAGAGCATTCTTCCGAGGAATCCGCGAACATATGTGACATCCTTTTCTTCGGAATACTGTGTCAGCCATTCTGTGATATTATAATCACTGTCAAATTCTCCGCCGAAATCTTTCGGGAAATATGCCTGAGAAGTTGTCACTCCCCATTTATAAGTTCCTTCGTCCGGTTCCATCTCTCCGATCAGGATCTTAAAAAGAACTGTCTTTGCGACTTCATTACTTCCGACAAAAGCGACTTTATCATCGTGACCGAGAGTAAAGCTGATATTGTCAAGCACTTTCACGCCGTCGATCGTTTTAGAAAGACCTTCTACCGTAAGCACTTCGTTTCCGATCTCACGATTCGGACGAAAATCAATATACGGGTATTTTCTGCTGGACGGTTTGATCTCGTCAAGCTGGATTTTCTCAAGGGCGCGCTTTCTCGATGTCGCCTGCTTTGATTTTGAAGCATTTGCGCTGAATCGGGAAATAAAGTCCTGAAGTTCTTTGATCTTCTCTTCTTTTTTCTTATTTGCTTCTTTCATCTGACGGATAAGAAGCTGACTTGATTCATACCAGAAATCATAATTTCCCGCATAAAGCTGTATTTTTCCATAATCAATATCTGCGATCTGCGTACATACTTTATTTAAGAAATAACGGTCATGAGACACAACGATCACCGTATTTTCAAAATTAATCAAAAACTCCTCAAGCCACGCAATCGCATCCAGATCAAGGTGGTTTGTCGGCTCGTCAAGAAGCAAAATATCCGGATTACCGAACAGCGCCTGTGCGAGAAGCACTTTCACCTTCTGCGGACCTGTCATATCTTTCATCATTTTATAATGAAGATCTGTCTCGATTCCAAGACCATTCAAAAGAGACGCCGCGTCTGATTCAGCTTCCCATCCGTTCATCGTAGCAAATTCACCTTCAAGTTCACTTGCCTTGATTCCGTCTTCATCCGTGAAATCTTCTTTTGCATAAATCGCTTCTTTTTCTTTCATAATCTCATACAGTCGGGCATTCCCCATGATCACCGTATCAAGAACCGGATATTCATCATATTTAAAATGATCCTGCTGTAAGAAAGAAAGACGCTCTCCCGGAGTGATCGCCACTTCACCGTTCGTCGGCTCAAGCTGACCTGATAAAATCTTCAAAAACGTAGATTTTCCGGCTCCGTTAGCGCCGATCAGACCATAACAGTTTCCCTCTGTGAACTTGATATTTACTTCTTCAAAAAGCGCTTTTTTTCCCACGCGCAGAGTTACATTATTTGCACTGATCATTACAATATCTCCTTTTTTGAAACTTCGTTTTACGGGATATGTGATGCTTAATACGCACCAACGCCTATATTAACATATAATCCATGAAAAAGGCAAGGACTTATAGGAAACATGTACGTTTCCCCAATCCCTGCCTTCTGTTTCCGAAAGCTCCTATAATTTTAAGCTGTTCTCTCAATGCCTGCTGTTCATATCGCTGTATACTTCACAAAACCTGGCGGCAACGGAAACCGGTTCGTTTCCCGCATAAAGATGAGAAGCATCTCCCAGCTTCAACCCCCGAAAACAAGCGATTCCCTTCTCTCGTTCTTCTGTCACTATTTCCGTCACCGACGTCGGAGCAAACGCAAAATACTGCCATGCCGAAAAAGGCGACATATTCCACAGATGCGACAACAACGCGCACGTAATCCCAAAATGGCAAAAAAACGTCACGGTCTCCGTGCATTCTCTCTCCACTCTATAACTGCTGCCTTCACGAACATATCCATGCTCTGCAAGAAATCTGTCAAACTCAAGAGTTACCCTGTCATATACTTCCACCGCATCTGAATTTTGGCATAGATCGGATTTTCTCCACGCATCCCTGTCCATACATTCTCCATGTTCCATCCAATACGACGGAACGATATCCCACACGATTCTCGGCACATACCGACCATTTTCTTTCTCCGCGGTAGGATAAGCCTTTTGAAGATGTACCGCCTGATTCAGATCGATCCTTGCCGGAAATTCTCTCAGCCATTCTACAGTCTGTGCGGTCTTTCCCACTTTATCCAGACAGTACTGCGCCGTGTCTTTCGCTCTTCCAAGGGGAGAAACATAACAGCTTCCGAGATTCAAGTCAGCCGCCCGTTCGGCAAGCAGTTTTGCCTCACGATGTCCTTTTTTCGTCAGCGTATCATTTATGTAATCCGGATCTCCATGTCTGATAAATAAAATCCTCACTGTCTATCTCCTGCCTTTCTTTTATGCAAAGCGTCCGTTTTAACCATCGTTTTGCAAGTCCGGTCCACATCCCCACTTCGTCTAATGCGCCATATATATGCGCCTGCTCTTCCTCTGTCCATTTATCAGGACGTTCTTTTAGTTTTTGTTCAAACCATTCTTCTGTGGCGACAGACATCCCATGTACCCCTTCCGTAAATACATGATGCGCATAAGGTACGCCCGCCTTCCTGCATGCTTCGGCAAACAAATACCCGTTTTCCGCCGAAACGGTCTTATCTTCAAGAGTATGCCACAAAAAACACGGCGGCATCTCTTCTGTCACATGTTTTTCGACCGACAGATATTCCCGCTCTTCTTCATCAGAATCTTCTCCGAGCAAAGCTAAAAACGAATCTTCGTTTCTATACTTTCCCGAAGTGATTACCGGATAACCGAGTATCATCGCATCCGGTCTGCATGAAACTTCTTTAAGAAGAGAATTTTCTTCTTTTATATCCTGAAAATGAACTCCGAGACTTCCGCATAAGTGCCCGCCTGCCGAAAATCCGCATACAGCCACTTTCTCCGGATCGATCCGGCACTGTTTCGCATAATAACGTACGAGCCGCACCGTTCTGGCCAGATCTCTAAGCGGCTGAAGGTGCAAAGGCTCGCCTTCCGATGTCGGATTCACACTGTATGTAAGTACAAGCACATTGTATCCGGCCCTATAAAATGTTCGTGCGACGATATCGCCTTCCGATGATGACACCTGACGATAGGCTCCGCCCGGCACAACGATCATTGCCGGACGGATCTGCCCGTCTTCATGCATATAACTTATCACATAAGGAATATCTCTTTCTTCACTTTCATACGAATATTCCTCTCTTTTCCAAATTGCCGTTCTCTTACCTATCATTTTTCCACCTCTTTTATACCGATCGGCAAAAACATTTTCAACAATATACCTTGCCGGCGCAAGGATGATTCTTATAACTTGACATCTGCCAAATACGGATTCTCCGCTTCGTAAAACTTCTCATTTTCAACTGCCTCTGCCAGCTTCATATCAATCGGCATACGGCCAAGCACCGGAACGTTCATCTCCCGAGCTGCTTCCTCTACATGACTTTCTCCGAACACTTTAATCTCTTTTCCACAGTCAGGGCATTTTACATAACTGTAGTTTTCTATGATCCCAAGTACCGGAATATTCATCTGTTCCGCCATATTCGCCGCTTTTTTCACGATCATCTGTACAAGATCCTGTGGAGATGTCACGATCACCACACCGTCTACCGGAAGCGACTGAAATACTGTCAAAGGAACGTCTCCTGTTCCCGGCGGCATATCTACAAACAGATAATCAATATCGCCCCACATAACATCTGTCCAAAACTGCTTCACAACTCCCGCAATAATCGGACCTCTCCAAATAACGGGCGCGGATTCGTCTTCCAGGAGAAGATTGACCGACATAATTCTTGTCTCATCTTTTGCAATACATGGAAGAATCCCTTCTTCCGTTCCTCTTGCTTTCTCATGTATTCCGTACATTTTCGGAATAGACGGACCTGTAATATCCGCATCTAAAATTCCGACTGTATATCCTTTTTCTCTCATCATTCTTGCGAGCGACGCCGTCACAAGCGATTTACCGACACCGCCCTTTCCGCTGACTACACCGATTACTTTTTTAATAGATGAATATTTGTTTTCCGGTTCACGGAAATCCTCTTTTTTGCTGCTGCATGAATCTGCATGTGCGCATCCTGCGCAAGATTCTTCTGTACATCCGTTTGTATTTTGCTGTTCTGGCATGATCTGCTACCTCTTTCTATAATTTACTCTTTTCTAAGTATAACACATTCGGGCAAAATCTTGTACTGATTTTGCCCGAATATCATTTCTCATTTATTAATATTCATTTAACGTCTGTTTACAACCGTTCCACTGTTATCTTGTCACATCGTTGAGCCATTTATAACTTCGATACCGTTTATATGTGATCGGTATTTTAATAATCTCATCACTCATAAGTATCACATAAACAACCGGCACACTTAGCTTAAATACAAATGCCGCAAGAAAACCGAACAATATCGAGCAGCACCACATCGTCGTCATATCGAGAATCAATCCGAATCTCGTATCGCCGCCCGAACGGAACACCCCCACGACAAGCGTTGTATTAATCGCCTGGCCGACAACAAAATAAGACATAACAAAAAACATGATCCTCAAATATTCTTTTGCCGTACCGCTCAAAGTCAGTGCCGCCGATGCCAAAGGCGAAACCGCAAGAATCACAGTTCCTCCCAATATTCCCATGATAATGCTCAATATAAGAAACCGTTTTGCATATGCTTTCGCATACTCTGTCTTTTTCTCTCCGATCGTCTTTCCAAGATAGATCGCCGCCGCGCTGGACAACCCAAACGATACAACTGTCGCAAGCTGTCTTGCCACCTGCGCCACTGAATTTGCCGCCACAGCCGCGCTTCCCATATGACCGAGTATCGCTGTGTTCGCCGCCGTTCCAAGTCCCCATAAAACTTCATTGACTACAACCGGAAGGGCATAACGCATAAAATCAGAAAATAGAATTTTATCCGTATGAAGCACATATTTGAACCTCAGCCTGATCTCCCTGTTAAATAAACGGGCATATATCGCAACAAGCACAACTTCCAGAATACGGGCGCAAAGAGTTCCAAGCGCCGCTCCTGCCACACCCATCTTCGGAAGTCCGAGCAGACCAAAAATGAAAATCGCATTCATTATGATATTGCATATAAGAGACAGAAGATAGACAACTGTTGCCACAACAACCCGTTCCACACTCCGCATAATATACAAATATGCCTGCGTAACTCCCATCATTATATAGGTAAACGCCACAATTCTCAGGTATTTAACTCCTTCCGAAACAACAACCGGATCGTTTGTAAATACCTGCATTAACAGTTCCGGTACCGCAAGAGCCGACACAGTAAAAAGCGCCGTCACACAGACCGCTGCTTTTACTGCCATTCCTAATATCTTTTCAATCGCATCCCGGTCGCCTTTTCCCCAATACTGAGCCGTGAGCACCGTCGCTCCGGAGGTCAGACCGAACAGGAACAATGTCATAATATACTGAATCTGTCCTGCCAAAGATGCGCCGGATAAAGCTTTTTCTCCAACAGCGCCTAACATAATGACGTCTGCCGCCGTCACGCCTACGTTGATCAGATTTTGAAGAGCCATAGGAACAACGAGCGCCAGCACCGTTTTGTAAAACTTTCTCCGGTCAATTTCTATATGATTTTCTCTCTTTAGCATGATATTTTCCGTAAACTACCTTTTACTTATTCTTTTGCTGCCCTGTAATGATTCTGCAGCTGTTTTTCGATCATTCTTTTCCGTTAAAGCAATACGTACACACTTTACACGGATCGATTCCGATCGATGCGATCAGATCATCCAGACGGTGGAAACGAAGAGTCGTAAAATTCTGGATCTTCCGAATCTCTTCTACCATCTTCGCATAACGGCAGCTGTCCGGATCGGCATATTCCGCAAGCACTTCTGCCGGACAGTTTTCTCCTTCTGCCTCTTGAATGATCCTGCGTGTGATCAGATCAAGATCTGATTTGGATCTTGAAAAATTCAAAAACTTACAACCGTACACAAGCGGCGGACACGCCGGACGTACGTGCACTTCTTTCGCTCCGCTCTTATAGAGAAATTCCGTCGTCTCCCGAAGCTGCGTTCCGCGCACGATAGAATCGTCGATCAAAAGCAGTTTCTTATCTTCGATCAGAGACTGCACCGGAATCAGCTTCATCTTTGCGATCAGATTTCTCTGACTCTGGCTTGTAGGCATAAATGACCTCGGCCACGTCGGCGTATATTTAATAAACGGTCTCGCATACGGTATTCCCGATTCATTAGAATATCCGATCGCATGTGCGATCCCAGAATCAGGAACTCCGGCTACAATATCAGGATGCACAGAATCTCCATCGCGCTTTGCAAGCATACTTCCACATTTATAACGCATTTCTTCTACATTAACGCCTTCGTAAGAGGAAGTCGGATAACCATAATAAACCCATAAAAAAGAACAAATCTTCATCTCTTTTCCCGGAGCTACCAACTGTTCCACGCTTTCCGGAGTAATCAGATCGATCTCTCCCGGCCCTAATTCTTTGTACGCTTCATAACCGAGATTAATATACGCTGAATTTTCAAAAGAAACACAGTACGCCTCTTCTTTCTTACCGACAACAACCGGAGTTCTTCCATATCTGTCACGCGCCGCATAAATTCCGTCTTTCGTCATAAGAAGCAGCGTAAGAGAGCCGTTTACAGTTTCCTGCGCATAACGGATTCCTTCCACAAGCGTTTCTTTCTTACAGATCAAAGATGCCACAAGCTCTGTCGCATTGATCTTACCTCCGCTCATCTCCTGAAAATGGGAATGCCCTTCTTCAAACACTTTTTCTAAAAGTTCTTCTTCATTATTGATCTTTCCAACCGTAACGATCGCAAAACTTCCGTGATGCGACTGTATAAGAAGCGGCTGCGGCTCGTAATCAGAAATACATCCGATTCCAAGATTGCCTTTCATCTCATCTACATCCCTGTCAAATTTTGTACGAAAAGGAGCATTTTCTATATTATGGATCGCACGGCAGAACTCTCCGTTTCCATACGCAGCCATTCCGCCTCTTCTCGTTCCGAGGTGAGAATGATAGTCCACGCCGTAAAATAACTCCAATACACAGTCTTTTTTTGATGCAACTCCGAAAAATCCACCCATTTTCTATGTGCCTCCTGTAAATTTATCAAATTCATTCTGCTATTTATCTTTCACCTTATAAAGGATAAGGAGTTCCCGGCGATAAGTCAATACTTTCTTTCATATGCCTGCTATTATCGTTTATTATAGATATATATAAGCAGAAGTTCTATTCCTTTATTTTTGCCGCTTTGGCATCAAAATCATTCTCCCTGCAAACGATTCCCATTTTCTCCGTCTATACAATAAGAGGATGCCTTATTTTGACATCCTCTTACCTGTTAGTCTTCCAAGGCTTCTTTCATCTCTTTCATTTTTTCCATGAAGCCTTTCTTTTTCTTCTTCTCGACTTTCCCTGTTGTCTCATCATGTTCATGAAGTGTATTTCCCGTCAATTCATCAAATCTTCGCAGCGCTTCTTTCGCCTCCGAACTTAATCTTTCCGGAGTCTGGATCTCAAGCGTCACATAATGATCTCCTCTTGCCTGTGGATTACGAAGAGACGGAACTCCTTTTCCTTTAAGGCGCACTTTTGTATCTGTTTTCGTTCCCGGTTTTACATTATAAATCACATCTCCGTCTACCGTAGGAATACGAATATCTCCTCCGAGCGCCGCTACCGCAAATGAAATCGGATGCGTAGAGAAAATATGAATATCTTGTCGTTTTAACGACGGATGCGCCGAAACATTCACTTCTACAAGAAGATCTCCCCGTGATCCGCCGTTTACTCCCGGTTCTCCCTTGTCTCTGATACGAACGCTCTGGCCGTTATCAATTCCTGCCGGGATAGACACTTTGATCTTCTTTCGGTTTGCAATGTATCCGCTTCCTGCGCATTTTGAACATTTTTCCTTAATCACTTTACCGGAGCCTCCGCAGTTAGGACATGTCTGCACATTTTGAACTGTTCCGAAAAAAGACTGGGATGTATAGACAACCTGCCCCCGGCCCCCGCATTTCGGGCATGTTTCGGGAGATGTTCCGGGTTTTGCCCCTGTTCCATTACATGTTTCACATGGATCTTTCAAAATAAGATCTAATTCTTTTTCACATCCGAAAACCGCTTCCTCAAATGTGATTCTTATACTTTTTCTGACATTTGCGCCTCGCATCGGTCCGTTACTTCTTCCGCCTCGTCTTCCGCCGCCGAACAGGTCGCCGAAAATATCGCCGAAAATATCACTGAAATCCGCACCGCTAAAGTCAAAGCCTCCGAAACCGCCTGCGCCGCCCGCGCCGCCATCGAATGCCGCGTGACCAAACTGATCATATTTCTGTCGTTTTTCAGGATCGCTTAAAACAGCATATGCTTCTGATGCCTCTTTAAATTTCTTTTCCGCCTCGGCATCCCCCGGGTTCATATCGGGATGGTACTTCTTTGCCAGTACACGGTATGCTTTTTTGATCGCCGCCTCATCAGCATCTTTCCCGATGCCGAGCACCTCGTAATAATCTCTCTTTGACTCTGCCATAATACGAATACTCTACCTTTCCTCAAGAAAATTCTACGAAACCGCTTTTTACACGATCCCGTAGAATTTTTATTTTACATTTTGCCTGATATTTCAAGCTTTTATCTCGTTTCCTCTGATATCTTAAACTTCTTTATAATCTCCGTCTACGACATCATCTCCGTTGAATCCTTCCGGAGCCGGTCCTGCATCCTGACCTGGATTCGGTCCTGCTGCACCTGCACCTGCCGCTGCGCCTGCCTGCTCATACATCTTTGTGAAAAGTTTCTGTGCGCTTTCCATCAGTTTTTCCTTCGCAGCTTTGATCTCAGCCACATCGGCTTCAGATGTATTTTCCGGAGTTGATTTTGCCAGCACGTCTTTTAACGCCTGCATATCGGCTTCTACAGCCGCTTTATCGTTGGCATCCAGTTTATCGCCGACTTCCTTGATTGCCTTTTCTGTCTGGAATACCATTGCATCAGCTTCATTTCTTGTATCGATCGCCTCTTTACGTTTCTTATCCTGAGCTTCAAACTCAGCAGCTTCTTTTACCGCTTTATCAATATCGGAATCTGACATATTAGAACCTGCTGTGATCGTGATATGCTGTTCTTTTCCTGTTCCGAGATCTTTTGCAGATACGTTGACGATACCGTTTGCATCAATATCGAAAGTAACTTCGATCTGCGGGATTCCACGCGGAGCCGGCGGGATTCCGTCAAGTCTGAACTGTCCGAGTGATTTATTATCTTTTGCGAACTGTCTTTCTCCCTGTACGACATTGATATCTACCGCTGTCTGGTTGTCTGCCGCTGTAGAGAATATCTGGCTTTTCTTTGTCGGGATCGTTGTATTTCTCTCGATCAATCTTGTGGCAACTCCGCCCATTGTTTCGATAGAAAGAGAAAGCGGTGTAACATCAAGAAGAAGGATATCTCCTGCTCCTGCGTCTCCTGCAAGTTTTCCTCCCTGAACAGAAGCTCCAAGAGCAACACATTCATCCGGATTCAAAGATTTGCTCGGTTCTTTTCCTGTCAGTCTCTTTACTTCTTCCTGTACTGCCGGAATACGTGTAGATCCGCCTACAAGCAATACCTGACCGAGATCTGCCGCTGTAAGTCCCGCATCGGAAAGAGCGCGTCTTACCGGCTCTGCCGTTCTGTCTACGAGATCTCTTGTCAGCTCATCGAATTTTGCTCTTGTCAGATTCATATCAAAGTGTTTCGGTCCTTCGGCAGTTGCCGTAATGAACGGAAGGTTGATATTTGTTGTTGTTGCGGAAGAAAGTTCTTTTTTTGCTTTCTCTGCCGCTTCTTTTAATCTTTGAAGAGCCATCTTATCCGTTGAAAGGTCAACGCCTTCTTTTGCCTTAAAATCTGCCAGCATATAATCTGTAATCTTCTGGTCAAAGTCATCACCGCCAAGACGGTTATCTCCTGCTGTTGAGAGAACTTCGATCACGCCGTCGCCGATCTCGATAATGGAAACGTCAAACGTACCACCTCCAAGGTCGTATACCATGATTTTCTGCTCTTTCTCATTGTCCAGGCCGTAAGCAAGAGCCGCTGCCGTAGGCTCGTTGATGATACGTTTTACATCAAGACCTGCGATCTTTCCTGCATCTTTTGTAGCCTGACGCTGCGCGTCGTTGAAGTATGCCGGAACTGTAATAACAGCTTCCGTTACTTTTTCTCCCAAATAACCTTCTGCATCCGCTTTCAATTTCTGAAGGATCATTGCGGAAATTTCCTGAGGAGAATATTTTTTCTCATCGATCGTCACTTTAAAATCGCTTCCCATCTCTCTTTTGATAGAAGAAATTGTTTTGTCTGCGTTTGTAACTGCCTGACGTTTTGCCGGCTCTCCTACGAGACGCTCTCCTGTCTTTGTAAACGCTACGACTGACGGCGTTGTTCTTGCGCCTTCTGTGTTTGCGATCACTGTCGGCTGTCCGCCTTCCATAACAGCTACGCAACTGTTTGTTGTACCAAGGTCAATACCGATTATTTTTCCCATGATTTTTTCCTCCTGCTTCTTATCGCTTTTTATTATTCTGAAATAAAGTTGCTTTTCTACTAATTTGCTACTTTTACCATACTGTGTCTTACGACGCTGTCATGATACATATAGCCTTTTTGAAATTCTTCCGTGATGATGTTTTCACCCGCTTCCTCATCTTCCACATGCATAACCGCATTATGGAAATCAGGATTAAATTCCTGGCCTACCGCTTCGATCGGTTTTACACCGACCCCTTCCAAAGTCGTCATGATCTGTTTGTAGATTTTTTCCATTCCTTCTACAAAAGGATCTTCCTTACTTTCCTCCGGCACGGCTGCAAGACCACGTTCAAAATTATCGATAACCGGAAGAATTTTTTCTATGATATCTTTCGCTCCGATTTCATACATTTGAGATTTTTCTCTCTCTGTACGCTTGCGGAAGTTATCAAACTCTGCCATTTGACGGGTGAGACGATCAGTCAATTCTTCAATCTTCTCGTCTTTTTTATCTTTTTTTTCTTTCTTTGCGAAAAACTTTTTCTTTTCTTTTGATTCTGTATCTTTTGTATCCTGAGACTCTTCCGTCTCTTTTGAAGCTTCCTCCTCAACAGATCCTTTCGTCTCTGCCGCCTCGTCCTGCTCATCTGCAGCCGCTTCGTCTTCCATCTTTGCCGCTTCTGCCTTTGCTTCCTCGACAGCTTCTTTTATCATATCTTCTTTGCTCATCTTGTCACCCACCGGCTTTCCACCTTTCTATCCTTTTGGATCTTTATTATAAATCGCATCCAACTCTCCCTGCAGAATTTTCAGCGTCTTCATGACATGTTCATAATCCATCCGTTTCGGTCCGATAATGCCGATCGTTCCTTTCATGCCTTCGCCAAGTTCATACGTCGCTGTCACGACACTGCAGTCCTTCATTGTTTTAACCGGAGTCTCATCTCCGATATAAACCTGTATTCCGTGACTATCCTCACTTGCCAGTGTCTCTGTCACAAGATCGGCGAGCTGCTGCTTCTCTTCAAATGCACTGATGATCTCCTGTGCGCTTTGCTTATCGCTCAACTCCGGATACTTAAAGATGTTCGTAGCTCCGCTTGTATAAATCTTCATATCTTCTTCTACATGGATCGTCTCTGCCACCGCATCCAGTACATGAGCGACAACCTCACTGTGAATGCCTGCCTGCTCTTTCAGCCTTGCGATCAATCCAAGTGTGATCTGATCGATCGGAAGTCCGTTCAATGTAGTATTAAGAAGCATATTTAACTTCAGAAGATTCTCATTACTTAACATTTCCCCTACTTCGATGATCTTATTCTTGATTACATTACCGCCAAGTACGATAACCGCTACGATCTGTTCTGCATCAACTTGAGAAAGCTGAATAAATTTCAGCGTATTCCGATTGTTAATCGGAGACGATACCATCGTCGCATAATTCGTATTCGTCGCCAAAACTCTTGCTGCCTGCTGTAATACTTTCTCAACCTTATCGGTTTTCTCCAACATCGCGCTTTCTCTTTTTGCAATCTCTTGTTCTTTTTCTTCCATCAGCATATCAACATAAAGCCGATATCCTTTATCCGAAGGAATCCTTCCCGCCGACGTATGCGGCTGAAAAATATAACCGAGATCTTCAAGATCTGCCATCTCGTTCCTGATCGTCGCGGAACTTAAATTCAGATCTGTATATTTAGAAAGTGTCCGCGAGCCAACCGGTTCTCCGGTCTCAAGGTAATTCTGTATGATCGCTTTTAATATAGTAAGTTTTCTTTCACTTAACGACGTATCGACCGCCACAGCTTTTCCTCCTCTCTCGCTATTAGCACTCTTTTCTTTCGAGTGCTAACACCTTTCGTATATTAAGATAGCACTGCATTTTCCTTTTGTCAACAGTGTTTATTATTTTTTTATTTATTTCTGTACATCCGAAACGATGTCTTCTATCTGAATTTCCTATTATCCGAAAGAGGCAGAATCACAGCATCCGCTTTTTCAAAACAAAAACTCACTCATTACATAGTTGCTTATATCAACTCCCCGCTCTGTCAGGCGGATCTGCCCTTTTTCTTTTATCAAAAGACGTTCTTTTTCAAGTTTTCCGATCGTTTCTCCGTAAACCGTATCTATTTGCACCCCGAATGTTTCAAAAAAACTTTTTTCCGACACTCCATCTGTTTTCCGCAGTCCGAGAAACATGAATTCTTCCATTTGCTCTTGCACTGACAGTACACTTACTTCTTCTGCTTTTTCCCATACCGCTTTTTTACTCTCTTCTTTTTTGCCGTCCGGATCTACAGTCTTATTCAGTCTTATATAAACATCCATTTTATCTGTATTGCAGAATCGGTGTTCGGCAATCAGAGAGGACGCCCCCAGTCCCAGTCCGAGATATTCTCTTCGCTCCCAATACCCTAAATTATGCCTGCACTCATATCCCGGTTTTGCATAATTTGAAATCTCATATCTCTCATACCCGTATTCCCGAAGGATCTTCTCTGTTATTTCATAAATCGCCCGTTCTGTATCTTCATCGGGAAGCGGAAGTATCTGTCTGTCTTTTCTTATATTACCGTCTTTATCTGATACTTCCGGCATACTACTCTCGCGGGACAACAGTTCTTTTTGGCATATCCGCTCCCCATCCTCCCCGTAAATCGTACCGAAAACAGTTCCTTCTTCTATAATTAAACTATATGCGGAAATATGTTCCGGCTGTAACTGCGCAACTGTGCGAAGCGTTGTTTCCCAGCTCTTTTTTGTCTGCCCGGGAATCGCCGAGATCAAATCGATATTAACGTTATGAAATCCTGCTTTTCTTACCATCTTCCATGTAGTGAGAAATTCATCATATGTATGGATACGTCCAAGCATTTTCAGTTCTCCGTCATCGACCGATTGAAGACCGATACTTAACCGGTTCACTCCGCATGTTTTCCACATGTTTATCTTTTCTTCCGACACAGTTCCGGGATTTACTTCCATCGTTATTTCCGCATTCTCCGCAATATCGAAACTTTCCCGCAAAGCACGAAAAATAGAGGCAGTGTATACTCCCTCTAATATAGAAGGAGTTCCACCGCCTAAAAAAATCGTTGTCACGCAATAATCCGAAAACTGTTCTTTTTTTCCTTTTATCTCCTCCGCAAGAGCTTCCACATAAGCAGAAACCTCCTCTTGCTTTGCAGAAAACGAAAGGAAATCACAATACGCACATTTCTTTACGCAAAAAGGAATATGCACATACAGTTCCAGTTCTTTTTTCATATTTTCCTTTACCTCTTTAAGATGTTTTAAACATCACTTTTTCACTTATACATCGACAACAAAAATCACTCGTCATCCAACTTCAGTACGCTCATAAATGCTTTCTGCGGTATCTCTACGCTGCCGACCTGACGCATTCTTTTCTTTCCCTCTTTCTGCTTTTCAAGCAGTTTTCTCTTACGTGAAATATCACCGCCATAACATTTTGCCAACACATCTTTTCTCATTGCCTTTACTGTTTCACGAGCGATGATCTTACTTCCGACTGCCGCCTGTATCGGAATCTCAAAAAGCTGTCTCGGAATTTCTTCTTTTAATTTCGCGCACATTTTTCTTCCGCGGTCATAAGCGCTTCCTGCAAATACAATAAACGACAATGCATCCACTTCTTCTTTATTAATAAGAATATCAAGCTTCACAAGTTCAGATTTCTGATATCCCATCATCTCATAATCAAATGACGCATATCCTCTTGATCTTGACTTCAATGCATCGAAAAAGTCATAGATGATTTCATTCAGCGGAAGATGATAATTCAATACGGCACGTTTTTCCTCGATATATTCCATTCCCTGATAAATGCCTCTGCGTTCCTGACAAAGATCCATGATCGCACCGATATATTCCGATGTAACCATGATCTCCGCTTTTACCATAGGTTCTTCCATATAATCAATCTCCGCCGGATCCGGCATATTCGTCGGATTTGTCAGATCGATCACTTCTCCGTTTGTTTTATGGATTTTGTAAATTACACTCGGCGCCGTTGTTACGAGATCCAAATTATATTCCCTCTCCAAACGTTCCTGGATAATCTCAAGGTGAAGAAGTCCGAGAAATCCGCAGCGGAATCCAAACCCAAGAGCGACCGATGTTTCCGCTTCAAATTGCAGCGCCGCATCGTTGAGCTGTAATTTTTCAAGAGCGTCTCGAAGATCCGGATACTTTGCTCCGTCTGCCGGATAAAGTCCGCAGTATACCATCGGATTTACTTTTTTATATCCCGGCAAAGGCGAGTCACACGGTCTTGACGCATCAGTCACTGTATCGCCCACCCGCGTCTCTTTTACATTCTTCAGGCTGGCAGTAATATATCCGACCATTCCGGCGCTCAACTCTTCACATGGTATAAATCTTCCCGCTCCGAAAGTTCCGACTTCCACAACATCTGCCTGAGCGCCTGTCGCCATCATAAGCATCGGAGTTCCTTTCTTCACCGTTCCTTCCTTTATCCTGCAAAATACAATGACCCCTTTGTAAGAATCATAGACGGAGTCAAAGATCAGCGCTTTTAACGGAGCCTTTGGATCTCCCTGAGGCGCAGGAACTTTTTTCACGATCTGCTCCAATACGTCATGGATATTTTGTCCTGTCTTAGCTGAAATAAGCGGGGCATCTTCCGCTTCAATACCGATCACATCCTCAATTTCTTCTTTCACCCTCTCCGGATCTGCACTCGGAAGATCGATCTTATTGATCACCGGGATCACATCAAGGTCATGATCCAACGCAAGATATACATTCGCCAATGTCTGTGCTTCTACTCCCTGAGCTGCGTCAACTACTAAAATCGCTCCGTCACACGCAGCCAGACTTCTTGAAACTTCGTAATTAAAGTCTACATGTCCCGGCGTATCGATCAGGTTAAACATATATTCCTCCCCGTCGTCTGCCTTATATACGGTACGAACCGTCTGTGCTTTAATCGTAATTCCGCGTTCTCTTTCAAGCTCCATGTTGTCAAGCACCTGAGACTGCATCTCTCTGCTCGTCAAGAGGCCTGTCTGTTCAATAATCCTGTCTGCTAACGTAGATTTTCCGTGATCGATATGCGCGATAATACAAAAATTTCTTATTTTACTCTGATCTATAACTGACAATTTCATTCCTCCATTATTTGCATATTTTATATGATTTCTGTATTTGATTTTGTGATAAACTTCACTGCTTTCCCGAATTCTTCACAATAAAAAGTTCCACAGCCAAAGTATCTGTCATAAGTCCGGTCTTAACATTTTGCTCTAACTGCGCCCCTTCTTCCATAACAGTTCTCAGCTCTCCGAGTTCATATCGTTTCGCCGCATCCATATACCTTCCCGCAGCAAACGGATGGATCCCTGCCTTTGAAGCGATTTCCTTCTTCCCGTATCCATTCGCCATCAGACCTTTGACATGAAATAAAAGGCGGTATTCTCTCGTCATCAAAAACAGAATACGCATCGGCGGTTCTTTCAGGGCAAGTAGCTCATAATAAAGATCCAACGCCCTCTTCTGGTCTTTTCCTGCAACCGCATTGACCATCTCAAATATATGGTTCGTAATCTGAGTGACACAGATCTGATCAATATCGTCTCTTGTAATCCGATCTCTTCCGATCGTATAACAAAACAGTTTTTCCAGTTCTTGTGTGATATTCTCCATATCCGTGCCGACCTTATTCAGAAAATATGCCGCATCTGCGCCTTCCATCTGCTTTTTTTCTTTCTTTACAAGACCAAGCACCCAGCGCCGCAGCGTATTTTCATCCTGAACCGTCAACTCGACAATATGACCTTTTGCCTTTACCGCTTTATACAGCCTGTTTCGCTTATCTACCTCTTTTTCTATAAATAAAAAATAAGTAGTAGGCGGGATGTCCGTAATATAATCTGCCAGATCTGTTCCTGCATTTTTAAAAAAGCCTGTATCTTCAAACACAATAAGACGGCGCGATGCAAAAAACGGCAATGTCTCCGCCAGATCGATTACCTCTTTTATATCTATGTTCTTTCCTTCATAGACGGCATAATTCATCGTATCGCCTTCCGGAATCATCGCTCTGACAAGCCGTTCCCTATACTGTCGCTTCAAATATGACTCTTCTCCGTACAGAAGATAAATCTGTTTAAATTGTCCCGTTTTCAAATCTTCATTTAAGCTTTTCATAACTCTTGTATTATAAAGGAAAAACAATCATTTTGACAAGAGAAAACTCTCAATACTAATCTGTATTCCGTCAGACTTTATTGTGACAGCCCCGTCTGTCTGAGTATTATATGTTTTCACTTTTCTCTTTTTCAACCTATTTAACGTCTCTTCATGCGGATGTCCGTACCGATTATCAATTCCTGCCGAGATGATAGCCGCTCTTGGATCTGTCTTCTCAAGAAATGCAGCTGTACCCGAGTTTTTCGATCCATGATGGGCACATTTTAAAATTTCATATTTTCTCAAAACATCGCTTTTAACAAGAAGTTCCTCTCCCGCACCTTCCACATCCCCGGTAAAAAGCATATCGAAATTCCCATAAGAAAACTCAAGCACAAGAGACGCCTCATTTCCCGCCTTTGGTTTTGTCAGCCCCTGCGGTATGTCCGTAAGCGGGCCGATACATCTCAACCGCATCACTTCTTTTGAATCGTTTTTTTCTGTCTGCCTTTCTCCTCTTCCATATATATTTGCTCCTGTTTTCACAGAAACGACACGCGTTCCGTTTTCTACCGCTATGCGCGCCAGATCTGCCAACTTTTCATCATGATATTCTTCGGGAGGAAGCACAAGCGTGTCAATACGAACTCCCAGCTTCTGCCCTTCCAGAAGTTCTCTTATTCCACTGATATGATCCTCATCTCCGTGAGTCACAAATACATAATCAAGGCATCCGATGCCCTCCGACAACAAATACGGTTCGATCCGTTGAGCGCCTGCCTGTTTTACATCACTGCTGCCCCCGTCTATCAAATAGTTTTTCCCTTTTCCCGAAAGAACAATGCCATCACCTTGCCCCACATCCAGCACTGTTATTTTTATTCCTTCAATATCCCGGGTTTTTGCTCCGCATAAAACAATCAAAAACGCCGCCGAAACAAAAAGCATATACCCCCATATTTTCTTTGGAAAACGCCGATACATTCCATATAACGCGAACAATATCACATAATAAGCGACAAGTAATTGTACGCTCGGTTTTCCTGCCGTTATCCGCCCGAACGGAAGCATAACTGCCGCAGAGCACAATCGATCATACGCCCAAAGTATCACGCCGGAACTTTTCAGCAAAATAATACCGATCGGTTTTACAAGCAGGATCATCACAGAACCCGACAGCCCCGTTCCCATAATAACCGGGAGAGCCGGGATCACAAACAAATTTAAAAAAACCGAGTACGGCGGGATTTCAAAATAAAAGTACAGCATAGGACCAAGCAAAAACAGATTCACTGCCAAACTTGCGCTCACCGCTTTCCCCATATGCGTCCATATATTCTTTTTCTCCGTACCACACCCGAACAAACATTCAAACAAAGGCGTCAGCATACAAATTCCGCAAAGTGATCCAAAAGAAAACAAAAATCCTGCATCTGACAGACAGAGAGGATCTTTTGCACTAAGCAGCGCCGCTGCCACAGCAAGACTTGTGGGAAGGTCATAATCTCTTCCTGTCACTTCAGCGCCCATCCGAACGGAAAACATAATAAGCGCTCTTAAAGCTGAAATACTCGCTCCGGTCATTACTGTATAAAAAAGCAAAACAATCGTTCCGACAGCTCCTGACACCGGAAATCCCACTCCTCTTTTTCTCAGAAATCCATAAAGACCGCTTCCGATAAAGGACATATGAAGCCCTGATATGGCCAGCAGATGACCGATCCCGTTTTTCTGATACAACTTTTTCATATATGGATCAAGGTCTCCTTTTTCTCCGAGAAGGATCGCACTTATCGTGTTTCCATAATAACTGCCCAAACACCCTACAAGGAGTTTCTTCCAACCTTGCCTGAATTCATGCAGGAATTGTCTGATGCATTCAGTCTGCCCGGATAATATACCGACTTCATCCGCCCATACATATGTGCCTATTTTCTGCCTTTTGTAATAAGCTCTCTGATCAAAATTGCCCGGATTACGTGCAGTCTCAAATGCAGACGCCTTTCCTTTTATTTTTAGTTTATTTCCGATTTTGATATGTGCCGCATCTTCTTTTTCAAGATAAACAAGCACTTTCTCTTCCCATATTTTTCTTGGCAGCTCTTGACTGAAATCATAGGAAGAACGATGCCCGTCGCTTTTTCCGAATACAGACTGCCTTGCGATCTTTCGATCGCTGCCACTATAAAAAGAGACGGCATTCCCCTTTACACGGACTGCCGTTACAGATTCTTTTTCATCAATCCTATCTGCCGTTCCCGTCAATATAAGATTGATTTCTCCTTTATTGTTTCGGTTTACGATCTGCCCAAGCGCGGAAGTGTAATCTCCCGCGCCGAAAAACAGCACCCTTATCGCCTGTACTGTAAGAAACAGTACGCAAAATATACATAATGGTCGTCTTTTCATTTTTTGTCATCGGCTGCGACCAACTCTAAATTTTCTTTCAGCGGCTGTGAAAGATCCACAGTGCCCATATACTTAGCTTTTGACTCTCCGTTAATCGTAATCTGAACCTGCGTCGCCTCTGTTCCCTCAACAAGCGAATTTACGATTGAATAAATCGTAAGTTTCGGCAGGATATCATACTCTCCGTTCAGAAACGTACTATCGAAATTCACATAACAAATATCATCTTTGATCGTCACTCCCAACAGATTTGCATTCGGGTTGATCGTCGGATAAGCTCCGCTTTCAGGACCCTGCATCAGTTTCTCAACGATCATTTTCTCTTTCGACAAATTACTGCTGTACCTTGCCGAAACTTTTTGCGGAACAAGCTTATCTCCGCTTTCATTTGCAAAATAAAGCGTTAATTCTACCGTCTGGTAGGCGCTCGGTGACGATCCTGTGTTTTCTACGAAATCATCTTCTGTCATAAGTCCGATCGAATTGCCGTCACTGTCTTTAAGCGACTCTCCGTCGATCGTAAACAGTACTGCGTTGACCCCTTCAATTTCCGAAAGCGAACATACAATAGATGCCCTCATAAGCTTTTCTTCCAGACTGTTTACTTTTAAATACGCTTTATTGAAGTCGATATCTAATATACTCCCCCGCAGTTCACATTTTTGTACAGATACTTCATTCGGAATCGGAGGAACATTTTCGATTTTATCCGATGGTTTCCGAAGCGTTTCCAGTATATCCTCTGCCATACCGCAGATTTCTTTGTCCGTCATCTTCTTGCCTTTTGCCGTTTTCCCGGTTTCATAGGGCGCTTTAACAAGTCCTGTTCTGTCTTCATTAAGATAATAGACTGACATCTCCGAATCTATTTTCTTCTTCCGGCAGCCTGAAAGGAAAAACGGCAGACACAAGGACAAAATAAGACAAATGCATATTACGACCGCAAGTTTCCTGTTCCTTTTCATCTCCCCACTCCTTCCGGCACTGTTGTATAGATCAGCGGAATCCGAACTGTAAATGTCGTTCCCTCGCCTTCGTTACTATGCACTTTGATCGATCCTCTGTGAACGATCACTGCGTTTCTGGCGATCGCAAGCCCCAGTCCCGTTCCGCCGATTTCTCTGGAATGAGACTTGTCTACCCGGTAAAATCGCTCAAATATATGTGCCTGATCTTCCTGAGGGATTCCAAGACCGGAATCTTCTACTTTTAAATAAAAATATTTATGATCGGCATTTAAAGACACATGAACCCATCCGTTTTCATGATTATATTTAATCGCATTTTCCACAAGATTTGAAACGGCAAGTGTAAATTTCGTCTCATCAATCTCTGCGCTCACCGGACGGAAACTTTCCATGACCATCTCAACATTTTTCTTTTCCGCGATCGGTTTCAGCCTCTTTAATATTTGTTCAAGCAAGTCGTTGATATTCACCTGCTGAATGTTCATCGTCTGACCGGTCCGATTCATTTTCACAAGAGAAAGAAGATCTGTTATGATCTGATTTTCCCGGTCGATTTCTTTCGCGATATCTTCCATAAATTCACGGTACATTTCCACAGGAAGGTTTTCCTGCTCAAGAAGCGAATCTGCCAGCACTTTCATCGATGTCATCGGAGTTTTCAGTTCATGGGAAACGTTTGAGACAAACTCTTCTCTGGAGTCGTCCAGCTGCTTTAGTCTGCCGAGCATTTTGTTGAACGCTTCACTTAGCTGACTTGTCTCCGCAAACGTGTCTACGTGCAGCACATCGTCACCGTATCCTTCACTCACATTTTCAATCGCCCCTGTAATCTTATGAATCGGTTTTACAAGTTTATTGGCAAGGGCCACCCCGAAAACAGCCAGGAAAATCGCCGCTATTCCTACTACGACACCTCCATGCGTATAAAATACCTGTTTTGTAACTTCAATACTGTCTGTAGAGACACTTGCTAAAATCACACCGTCTATCTTCTTTTTCCCCGGGATATTGATCGGTGAAGTCACTTCGATATAATGATTCTTTTTATCATAGTGGTTCGTCGGCTTTGTGCGCATGCACCGAACGACGCTTTCCGATACATTCGTCTTTCCTTCATCGAGATTATATGTATCTTTAATTACGCAGAGATCTTCATCCATGATCATAACTCTGCCGTTATATATATTCGTCAGCTGCGTCAGATTAGAATCGATCACTTCCGAAGTCGGATCGGAAAGATATCCGTATGCCGAGAGCTGATTGCTTAATATTGTACATTGATTTTGGATTTCCGCAGTCCGAAGTTCGACCGCACGCGACTCGTAAAATGCTACGATTCCGAAAAGTGTTGCAAGGCAGGGTATCAGCCCTGCCAGCATTGTACAAAGAATCACACAAAAACGCATGTTCCCGATAATTTTACGGTTGGATACAAATTGATATTTAATCTTGGAAATAATAACCCACTCCCCACTTTGTATGTACATATTTCGGTTCACTCGGATTCATCTCAATCTTCTCACGAAGCCTTCGGATATGTACGTCTACTGTTCTTGCATCTCCCGGGTAATCATATCCCCACACCAGATTCAGCAGATTTTCTCTGCTGTATACTTTGTTCGGATTCATTGCCAGAAGCTCTAAAACATCAAATTCTTTTGCCGTAAGATTGATCTCTCTCTCTCCGATAAATACTCTTCTGCTCTCACAATCAATCTTTAAGCTTCCTTTGATCAGCACCGGTCCGCCTGCCGGTTCTTTCCGTTTCGACGTCCGCCTCATGATGGCTTTGATCCTCGCCTTCACCTCTAAAATGTTAAACGGTTTCGTTATATAATCATCCGCACCGTATTCCAGTCCCAGTATCTTGTCCATATCCTCGCTCTTTGCCGTCAGCATCACAACCGGCATATCCGAAAATTCCCGAATCTGCTGACACACCTGAAAACCGTCCAGTTTCGGCAGCATCACATCCAAAAGGACAAGATCATATTCACATGCCTTTGCGTATTCCAAAGCCTCCTCGCCGTCATAGGCGCAGTCTACTTCCATGCCTTCCTGCTCGAGGCTGAAGCGGATTCCTTTTACGATCAGCTTCTCATCATCAACAACTAAAATTCTCTTACCCATACTCCTCTTTTTTCGACTCCTTATGCACTGCGGTATACAAAACCGCTCTCTTATGTCAGATCGTTATGTCTTCTTTTATTTTATTAAATACTCCCTCTTTGATTCCCTCAATCTGCATCAATTCTTCGATTGACTGAAAGCCGCCGTGTTCTTCCCGATATGCGATTATACTTTGCGCTTTCGCCTCTCCGACTCCTGTAAGCGTCATGAGTTCCTCTTTTTCGGCTGTATTAATATTTATCTTCCCATCGTCCGTACGTTCGGTCACTTCCGATACAACCCCTGCGCCTTTCACTTCATCTAAAGAAGGCACATAAATCTGTTCTCCGTCAACGACAACCCTCGCCTGATTAACCGCTTCCGCCGCAGCGTTTTCTGTCAGCCCGCCCGCTTTCGCAATCGCTTCAAACACTCTGGAATCCTGTTCCAGTTCATATACGCCCGAAGCCTGAACTTCTCCGCAAACATATACGAATACTTTTTTACGCTCCGGATTTTCTTCCACTGTACCGCTGTCCGCTTCCGCCTTTTTTCTTTCTGCCTTCTCTGCTGGCTCTTCGCTCTTTTGTGATGTATGATCCGACTTTTCTTCTTCCGCAGAAAATAAAAATTCTTCTGTTTCAGGAACGGCCGAATCTTTGTTCCCGCACCCAAACAGGAAACTTGCCGAAATAAGAAAGAACACTGTCATGACAGCGTATTTTTTTCTGTATTTTTTCTGATTGTCTTGCATATTCTTCTCCTCAGCTTTGCCGGGAGAATTACCCCTTTATGTCGGACATTAATATTGTAACGAATTTTTACTAAAATTACAATAGACAATTAACGTCTTGTTACATCTCTGTCAACCTATTAAGGACAACTTTCTTTTTCTTTACAAAAAAAACATATATATTACAGATTTATTACTTTTATTTCCATTGAAAAACTGCTATGCCGACAACCGCAAGAAGGAGACCACCTGCTTTTCTCCATGAGAACGGCTCCCGATCCATTCCAAACAATCCGAAAAGCTGGATCAGATAAGCAACCGTAAGCTGTGCGATCACAATGAGAAGAGCTGAACGCGCAGGCCCTAACGCTTCGATACTTTTTATAACCGTCCATGTGATCCCTGCGCCGATCACACCGCCTAACAGCATATATTTCGGCTGTACTTCCATAAGCTGTGAAACCTGATCTCTTCCGGTAAAAAACCACATCGCAAGACAAACCGCAAAAGCCGTAAACTGTACCCAGCCGTTTCCGACCCACATTCCTGTTGTCTTCGTAACCTGTGTGTTAAATACTCCCTGAATACTCATAAGCGCTCCGGACAAAAGAGCAATTAAAAAACCGATCATATACATACCTCCGAACTGTTTAGATCAAACAATTTTTCTAACTTCCTTTAGTATGTCCTTCGACCGGTTTCTTATTCTGTCTATTTATGTAACATTTTCTCTTATGAAAACATTGGAGAAATATCTTTACGGAAACACTTTTATGCAAGTATTCTGCGCATCTTCTCAACCATCTGATCGATATGCTCTTTTTCTACGATCAGCGGAGGAACAAAACGGATTACGTTTCCCTGCGCCTGTATGATAAGCAGACCTTCTTCAATCGCACGATCATTGATCTCTTTGATCGGCTTTGTGATCACAAGACCCTGCATCAGACCTTTTCCTCTTCGCTCTGTCACACAGTCAAATTCCGCTTTAAGTTCTTCTAATTTTTCTGTAAAGTATGGAGCTATCTCATTGACATGTCCTACAATATTTTTTCTCTCAAAAATGGAAAGAACTGTCTTTACCGCCGTGCACGCAAGCGGATTTCCTCCGTATGTCGCCCCGTGATCTCCCGGTTTAAGAGAATATCCGGCAACCTCTTCCGTCATTGCAAACGCGCCGACCGGAATGCCGTTTCCGATCGCTTTCGCCATCGTAAGGATGTCCGGCTTTACTCCGTACCCCTGCCATGCAAACATCGTACCTGTTCTGCCCATACCGCACTGTACTTCGTCACAGATCATAAGGATATCGTTTTCATCACAGAGCTTTCTGATCCCTTCCATAAATTCCTGTGTCGCCAGATGAATGCCGCCCTCTCCCTGAAGCGGTTCTAAAATAATCGCACACGTTTTCTCATTCACAAGCGACTTCACACTGTCAAGATCGTTAAATTTTGCAAACTTTACCCCCGGAACAAGCGGCTCAAAAGGTTCTCTGTAAGAATCATGTCCTGTAACCGATACCGCTCCAAATGATCTGCCGTGAAACGAGTTTTCCATAGCGATAAATTCATATCGTCCCGATCCTTTTGTATATGCATATCGTCTCGCTGCTTTTAAAGCCCCTTCATTTGCTTCGCCGCCGCTGTTTGTAAAAAATACCCGATCCATTCCGCTGACTTTATTCAGCGCTTCCGCCGCTTCCCCGCAGCTTTCATGATAATAAAGGTTGGACGTATGGTATAATTTATCAATTTGTTTTTTCAGCGCCTCGTTTAATTCTTTATTGTCATACCCAAGCCCTGTCACTGCGAAGCCTGCCGCAAAATCAAGATATTCTTTTCCGTCTGTATCATACAGATACATTCCCTTTCCATGGTCAAGTGCGATCGGAAAACGATTATATACATGAATAAGGTTTTCCTCTGCCGCCTGTATCTTACTGTTCATCGTGATTATACCTGCTTTCTGTACTATTTAAAATCGCTGTTCCGATCCCTTTATTAGTGAAAATCTCAAGAAGAAGACAATGCGGAATCCTTCCGTCAAGAATATGCACTCTTGAAACACCTGCTTCGATCGCATCGATACAGTTCTGAAGTTTCGGAAGCATTCCCCCTCCGATATAACCTTCTGTCATTAGTTTTTCCGCCTCTTTTACACAAAGTTCCGAGATTAAGGTAGACGGATCTTCCGGATCTTTATACACTCCCTCGATATCAGTCAAAAACGCTAATTTTTCCGCTTTCACCGCGCGCGCGATCGCACACGCCGCATCATCTGCATTAATATTATATGTATGGTAATTTTCATCCATACCGACCGGACAAATGATGGGAAGGAAATCTTTTTCCAGGAGATCGTAAATAATCTGTTCATTTACCTCTGTAACTTCTCCTACATATCCGATATCCTGACCGTCAGAGTATTTCTTCGCCACCTTTAACAAAGCTCCGTCCTTACCGCTGATACCGATCGACCTCACGCCAAGGCTCTCAACAAGTTGAACAAGACTTTTATTTACTTTTCCAAGTACCATCTCGGCTAATTCCATCGTATCTTTGTCTGTCACACGAAGCCCATTGATAAACTTCGGTTCCATACCGGCTTTTTCAACCCATTTGCTAATCTCTTTTCCGCCGCCATGTACGATGATCGGCTTAAATCCGACAAGCTTCAAAAGCGTCACATCCTCAATAACGCGCTTTTTCAATTCTTCGTCGATCATAGCGCTTCCGCCGTATTTCACAACGATGATCTTTCGGTTGAACCGCTGGATATACGGCAAAGCTTCAATCAAAACTTCTGCTTTATCAAGATATTGCTGCATGTTTTTATTCATGTTCTCTCTCCAATCTTTTTGTCTCGTATCTTTGATCCTGCAAATAACTCTTTTTTCACTGACATGTTCTAGCTTCTGTAATCTGCATTAATGCTGATATATTCATGAGTCAGATCGCATCCCCATGCCGTTGCCGCGGCATCACCTTCTTTCAGATCGGCGATCGCAGTCACCTTAGGCTCAGATAAAATTTCCGTTGCTTTTTCCTCACTGTAATTTAGCGCAACACCGTTTTCAATGATCTGAAGCTTTCCTGCCGCACTTTCAAAAAACAAATCCACCTTCTCAGGATCAAACTGTGCTCCCGAATATCCCATCGCACAGAGGATTCTGCCCCAGTTCGCATCGTGACCTGCTATTGCCGTTTTCGTCAAATTTGAGCAGACGATCGATTTCGACAAAACCTTTGCCTGCTCTTTCGTCTTCGCGCCTACGACTTTTACTTCAAAAAGCGCCGTCGCGCCTTCTCCGTCTCCCGCCATCTCTTTTGCAAGCGTTTCATTGACATAATGGAGAGCTTTCTTAAACTGTTCGTATTCTTTTGTTCCATATTTAATCTTCTTATTATCTGCCATTCCGTTAGCCAGCAAAAGAACCGTATCGTTTGTAGATGTATCTCCGTCTACGGAAATCATGTTGTAAGTATCTTCCACATCTTCACTTAACGCACACTGAAGCGCTTTTTTTGTAATTGCGGCATCCGTTGTCAGAAAGGCTAACATTGTACACATATTTGGATGAATCATTCCCGATCCCTTTGACATCCCGCCGATCGTCACGGTCTTCCCTCCGATCTCAAAGGTAACTGCCGCTTCTTTCTTCTTTGTATCCGTTGTCATGATCGCTTTTGCTGCCTCTGTTCCCTTTTCTTTGCTGCTGTTCTTTGCCTCTGCCAGCATTTTGATTCCCGATTTCACCCGGTCCATCGGAAGCTGCATACCAATCACTCCTGTGGAACCGACAAGCACGCTTTCCGCCTCTACGCCAAGAACACAAGCCGCCTCTTTTGCCGTTTCTTCACAATATTTCATTCCCTCTTCTCCGGTACATGCATTTGCAATGCCGGAATTTACGATCACTGCCTGTGGTTTCCGCTTTGACTCCACGATCGCGCGATCCCACTTTACAGGAGCCGCTTTCACAAGGTTTGTTGTAAAAGTTCCCGCCGCCTTACACGGCTTTTCACTGTAGATCAGCGCCATATCGGTACGGTCTTTATACTTGATGCCCGCTGCCGCTGCCGCTGCCTGAAATCCTTTTGCCGCTGTTACTCCGCCATCGATCACTTTCATTTTGTCCTCTCCTTTTTGTACCCTATATGTTCTGTCAAAGTTTCTTCTATAAAAGAAAACTCCGCCTCTTAAAAGAGGCGAAGTCAATCCGCGATTTCACTTTAATGAAAGAAGAACCGTTTCTTTATCAAAACGTCTGTATTTCTGTTTTTTGTTCTCCCCCCGCCTTTTTCTGTGTCGACGATTGTTTTAAATCATCTAACCGTCTAAATTCTATACGCAAATATTATTAGCTATTATATTATGAAATAAAATCTGTTTTGTCAACTATTTCATCTTTTGAATTACGGGCTATACGAATCATTTTTAAATTACCGGACATGGATTTTATAGATGGATTCAAACTCTCTCACAATAAACTAAATACCGCTGATAATTGTGAGGATATGGATGACAAGTCACAAGAGTCACCATATCTTTGCCTTCCTGTATTCTGATCTTATCAATCTCATCCGGAGATATCACCTCTATCCGTTCCACTTTATAAGTCATCGTTTCCCAGAAGTTTGTAATAAATATTTCATCCCCGATTTTCAATTTTTCAATCTCACGAAACATCTTTGCATAACTGTATCCCCGATGTGCGACAACCGCCATATTCGTATTATTCCCACCGATCGGCATCGACGTTTCCGTAAGCTGAGCAGCTCCTTTTGACATATTTTCTTCGTTAGCGCCCAAATATAACGGAAGCTCAAGATCCATAACCGGAATTTTAATATATCCTGCAATTCCATCTTCTACTCCGTACTCTTCCAAACGGATTGCCGGGTTTGCATATGCATACGGATCTGCCAGATTTTCCTGATTGTTTTTTATAAGTTCTTCGTTATAGTTCTTCATTTCTTCATAAAGCCGGGCATATTTTTCAGGATTCGCATCCCGGACATTCTCCGTCGTTTCTTCAAACTGACGAAACATACTCTCTGTCTTTATCTTATAAAATATCTGAAGAATATGCGGATAAAGCAGAATCCCGCATCCGATCAAAAGAAGAATCAGACCGAAAATAAAAAGTTTTCTTTGTTTTCTCACTCTTTTCATCTTTTTCTCCTTTTTAGACTTCTCTTCCCGGCTTTTTTCTTTCTGCCCCTTGTCCTTCGTTTTTTCTTCATTTTCCTTACACACACCGCCACTGCAGCAACGAATAAACTGACGAGGGCAAATACCGCTGCGCCATATGCGATCATCTCCGTTATATCCCGCTCTTTTTTCGCCGTATCCGACTCTTTCTCTTCGCTTTCCTTCACGATTTCATCACATATTTTTTCTCCCCGGACAAGCAGTCTATGACTGTTTACCCCGTACGGCGTACACGTTAAGAGCGTTATGTATTCCTTATCCGCTATCGGACGCAATGCATCTGTATCTTCCGGCTCTATCACTGAAATCTGATCTACCTCATAAGTAAGAAGATGATCCAATACATGGATATAAAACAAATCCCCTTCCTTCATTCGATCCAAATCTGTAAACAATTTTGCAGTAGACAATCCTCTGTGGGATGCAAGAACCGAATGCGTACCTTTTCCGCCTATAGGAAGAGCCGTTGTTTCCATATGTCCGACGCCCCGTCTCAACACCCTCTCACTGACTCCATGATAGATCGGGAGCATAACGTCGATCGCCGGAATTTCAATATATCCCATCACTCCTTCTTTTTCTTCTACATTGAGCACATCTTTATAATTACCGGGCAAAACAGAGCCGCTTCCTAATATAAACGGATCTTCTACAGACATTCCCGTAACAGATTCATTATACTTTACAGCCTTTTCCCACTCTGATTTCATATCTGTCTTCGGAAGTTCTTCAACCGTCTGCTCATAACGACTGATCATCTCTGCCTGGTGCCGCTCTGCAAGCTTGTTACTGACTGCCGGATACAACAGTATACATGCTCCGATCAGAAAAAGAGCCGTTACGATTAGCTTTTTACTTCTGCTCATAATCACCTAAAGGGAGGTTCGTCTTCTAAGACTCCCTCCCTCTTCCTTCTTAGTCTTTCAATCTGCTTTCTATTGATCAGCGATCTTTTTTCTTTCTGGACATAAAAATAATAATGCCCGCCGCTGCCATAACCGTCAGACCGACTGCCGTAAAAATGATCGTTCCATTTCCACCTGCTGCCGGAAGTTTACTCGGTTTTGTGTTTATGATCGTATCGCTTGGAACCGTAGCAGTAGATGAATCGTGATTCACTGTCACTTCAAAATATTTACTCGGAAGCTGATATCCTTTTACCGTTTTTGTCTCTACAAGATAATACTTCTTTGCTCCGGTAGCTGCGTCGTCACCTTGAACTTTATTTTCTTCATTCGCCTTATTTGTATAATATGCAAGACCTCTAAACTCTGCAACGCCCTTATCGTTCGTCTTTACAACTGTAGTAAATTCCTTTTGATTCGGATCATATACCTTCAAAGCTCCTGTAATTTCTCCCGCCTTATTATTTTGGAGAAGTTTTACTGCTGCCTGTGCTTTTTCCGTACTGTCGAAAATCATAAATTCAACATCTTTTAAAGGTGTTCCGTCTGCCTTTTCCCCAACCTTTTTAATGGCAATCTTTCCGGTATGTACTTCCGGCCGCTCGTTTTCAGGCACGCTTACATCAACAGCCGTACCCTTTGCAGTTGTAAATTTCAAATCTGCGTCATTATAAATTGCTTCCCCTGTTTTTGCCGTTTTATTGATCATCGTATCAAAACGGATCTGAAGAAATGCAGCCTGAGCATCCGGATTATTAATCGCTTTTTTCAATTTTATTTTTCCCGCATCGGTCAGACTTATTATCAATGTATTCTCATTTCCTTCTGCCGGCTCTTCCACTGAATAATCCGTATCTTTTTCTAACTCATCTATTACCGTTTTATAATCCTTATCTACCGCTTTAACAACAATGTTCCCTTTATATGTAAGCTGAGAATCGATTTTATCTGTCACTTTGTATAATTTTGCGGTATCATAGCTGCCGTTATCATTTGTCAATGCAATATTACCCGGAATCGCCGTATGGATAATCCACGTCTGATTCTCTTGCATATCAAAAGAATCATGCTTATTTCCTGCATATGTAACATCCTTTTCAATAGACAGCACTTCATTCTTTGGATATACATGTACATTATAATTAAGTGTCTGACCGTCTGCCTGCGTCATCGGAACATCAACATAAAATGCTTTTCCTACCATCGCATCATCTTTCTCATTCGGAAGAACCGCATCACTTCCATCGGATGGATCCAAGCCTAACTCTTCTACTTTGTATCTGCCCAACGGAAGATCTTCCAAAACCGCTTCTCCAGACTCATTCGTAACTACCGTACGAGATACTGTCGTTTCGTTCCATTTTCCCGCTTGGTCCTGCTCCATTTTTGTAACTTGAAACTTAACATTTGCCAGCGGTTCTGCCGTTTCAGGAAGACTATCCATTTCAATACCGCCGTTTTCTGTGTTTGATTCAAACGCATTTTCTGCATCAGGCATCTTATATTTATGAATCGTAATAGAACCTTTCTGGTCATTACCCACTACTTGTCCGCTATTTTCCACAGCAAACGCCGTCGTCATTGTTCCAAACAACATTACTGCTGCCAGAGCTATCGTTGTCATATATTTCAAAATCTTTCCCATAATTTTAAGCTCCTTTTCTTTTGAATCTAAAATATAATACAAGTGAACAACAGATGATCATAAATCCACTGAACACAAAAATCTTCGTACCGTTTCCTCCCATCTTCGGAAGGAGGCTTGTCTCTCTGTTAGAAACCTTAAATCCTTCTATATGATTTCCACTGATTGCCGGTACGTCGCCTCTTGCTTCAAAAGTGACTTTCTTACTGGCATCATCTGTAACAGCAATAGTCACCTTCCAATATCCCGTCGGTTTCAAATATCCTTTCGGAGCTTTTGTCTCTTTAAGAAAATATTCCCCTTGTTTCAACCGACCGAAATCAACAATTCCTTCTTCTGATGATACAACCGGACCTCCTACAATGCTCCATTTGTCGGCATCGTTCTCATCACCCTGATAAAGGGTAAATTCCGCGCCCGCAAGCTCATTTCCTGTTTTTTCATCTACTTTTATGAAGGAAAACGGGACTGTAGGTTCATTTTCCACTTGAAGAATTCCATCTTTTTTTTCGAACTGCGGAACTGTGGAATCGTCTTTTTCTGTTTTTTCTACTTTAACTTCATCTTTATGTGCATCGACGGTTACTGTCCATGTTCCTTCCGGCAAAATGAATCCATCCAATGTCGCCTCTTCTGATAATATGTATTCGCCGGATACAAGTTCTGAAAACTTCACGATTCCATCAGCCTTGCTTACCTCTTCCGCGCTCCATGTACATCCTTGTTCATCCACAAATCCCGTCTTATCGTTATGTGCATGTGTACAAGACTCCGGTGAAATCAAGCCTTTGCACTTTTTATCATGTTTATGATTACATGTTAGTTTAAACCGAACTCCTTCCATCACAGTTTGATCTTCTGCGCTTACCTTTTTAAAAACAAAGTCCGTTTTTTCTCTGTCATTTCCGACTGTAAGATTCGCCTTCAATCTGTAAATCGGTTGAACTGTTACCGTACCGTCAATCACCCCGGCCTCTTTTTCATCACCTTTTCCTTTGTTAATAAACTCAGCGGCGTTTTTTGCCGCTTCTCCCGTCTCATTTGTAAAGGTCTTCCCGGTATTCTTCTGCGTTTTCCGGTCAAAATACGTTACAATGATCTGATCTAACACCATCCCTGTTCCCGGAGTAACTTTAATATTTACATCCGGCGAATATCGATCGATATATGTACTGTTTTCCCCGGCTGATGTGGATTCTCCTTCTGTAGGCGTTACCGTCTGTTCTCCGCCTGTGATTTCCATTTCACCGCCCCCAACCGAGAAAAAGACAGGATCACTGTTTAACTCAAAACCTTCCGGAGCTTCTGTTTCTGCAAAACAATAGTCTCCGTTCGGAATCTCCGTACTAAAATTTATCTTTCCCTCTTCATCTGTTATATACTCATCCGGCTGATACAGCTCTCCTTTTACAAAATTGCCTTCCTCGTCCCGAACGGCTTTATACAGCTTAAATTTTGCATCTTTTACAGGTCTGAATCTTCCTTCGTCGGTGCCTGCTACCGTTTTTGTCAAAGTAAGCTTTGTTTCTGCGGGTTCCGGTTTTACTTTTACATAAATACGGATCATATGATTAATTAAAAATTTCATGCTTGAACTTCCGATCGTCGACATATCTGTTTCCGCATTTTCCGCCGTGCCATAATACCACAACACATTATCTGTTCCCAAACCGCATCTCACATATCCACTTGACGAAACATTACGCACCGGAAATATTTCATCTGTCAGTTTATCATAGTCCAAATAAGCGCCATCGATATTGGTAGACTGAATCATCGTAGCATCTTGGTCTTTTAATATTTCAATACGAAGTCCACCGCGTTCAATATAAGGAATTGACAGATTTATATTCTTTATATTTTCATCTGAATTATCTTCCGGTTTGATCAAAATTACCGGATCTGCTCCTAATTTAAACGCCTGGTCGAGCGTTTGCTTTATGATCAAACGCCCTCCGGCTATTACCGGATATTTTCGCACCGGATTTAAAGATATATTAAGATGTGTATTTCTAAGCTGCTCTCCAAACCACTTTTTTCCTTCATCAATATCGGTCAATCCTTCCGCAGAACCTAATGATTCCAAATAATTTATTGATAAAGGCGACAAATCCGAAATGGCATTGTTCTCTAAGTCGATCATTCCGGCTTTTCTAAGCCACTCGATTCCTTCGATACTTTTGATCAATTCATTCTCCGGCTTCTGAGTGTCTAACTGTTCTGTTTTTTTCTCAACTTTCTTATTTGCATATTGCACAGCTCCGGGCTCATCCACTAATGACTCCAGATACTTGTTTGCCTCTTCCTGCGTATTAAATTCTTTTGATATATCCTTAATTTCAAACGATGGAATAAACGTAGCCATCTGTGCAGATGCTATATATGTTACTTTCCTTGCATATCCGTCTGCTTTTATCATCCCCGTAAAAGACCCTAAAACTTCTTTCACGCTTTGCCCCGGTGTTCCCATCCATCCTGCTTCAAACAAAGAATCATAAACTGCAACGGCAAAATTACGATCTGTAAAACCAACGTCCATAATCTGCCCGATGCCTATATCTCTGTCTATACTGATTGCCGTAGTTCCTTGTGTATAAACAGGCAACACAAAAAAAGTTACTTTTGATTCAGCAATATCAGTCTGCGCTCCTTCCCCTGCTTTATTTTCCTCATTCCGCCCTGTCTTACCTGATGTCTGATCGTCGGAAACTTTCTTCTTTGTTTTCGTATTATTTATTGTTTGTTTTGTCTCTGTCTTTATCTGTTTGCCTGCCTGCACATCGGCCACATTCCCCAATGTTACGGCAGAACCAAATAACAAACTGCATAATAACAGTGACACGCCCCTTTTTATTTTATTCATTATCTACTCCTCTCCCCATCTTCTCTATTGTTCTGCTCATCGCATCCCAACTCCTTTCTACTATACTGCTGTGAAAAGCAGAAGATATTAGTGAGAATTTCCCTTCACATCGCCTCTTTTCCTCTCCCTCTGTTCCACTCACCCAAAGTGCCAAAAGACGCATTCTTGGATTGCAGGCGGCTTCCAAGTTCTCGGACAAATCCGGACTTTAGCTCGTCGTCGTTGCAAAAACAAAAAGCCGCTTCCTTTTTGCCCCTCAGAAAAAGTTACTTTTCGGAATATTTTATCTGTCAATCCCATATAGTAACTAGACATTACCAATATTAGCATAACAAACCTATAAACTCAAGAGAAAATGTAACTATCTATTACCAAAATTTCGCTAAAAACTCAGCAAACTACCACTCGAAAGGAGACGCTATATGCAAAATCCAAAACAAATTTTTGCGTCCACACTAAAGTATTTACGATATAAGCATCATTTTTCTCAAGAAAAATTAGTTATCCAGATGCAAATACGCGGGAGTACTATTACTCGTGAAGTTTATAAATTCATTGAATCCGGTTCCGGCAATATCAAAGTTTTTGACTTAGTTATTTTAAAAAATATCTATCGTATTCCTTACTCTGATTTCTTTGTCGGTCTTTCTCCTGCCACACTTCCACGAACTTCGATAACTATGTTACTTAGACATCCTACTTTCACCGATAATCTCGCACTCTTAAGAACATCCCATGAATATACACAACAACAGTTAACCGATGCAATGAATGAGATGGGAACTTTTATTCACCGGGCTGCTTATGCAAATATTGAACGCGGAAAACGAAATCTTAAAGTTACAGATCTTGTATGCTTAAAAACAATCTACAATGTCCCTTATGAAGCGTTTTTTGAAGGAATCAAAATCCACGAATAAAGATGTCTATACAAAAAACAGAGCTGCCGATCTGTACAGCTCTGTTTTTTGTATAACTCTCATATGATAACTTTATTCAAACAGACTATTGACCGTTAAATGCAGTTATATTTTCTTCATTTAACGTAAAATCATAATAATTCAGATCCAGACGCTCCGTCCATCCGATTGTATTCCAAAATGCATTTCCAATATCATTTTCCGTAAATGCGATCAAAGATACTTTATTAATCTTTTCTTCTTTCAGCGCTTTCATCGCAAAAACAACCATCCTTTTTCCGATTCCGTGACGTCTGTAATCTTCATCTACACAGACATGATACAAACACCCCCGTCTTCCGTCGTGACCGCACAAAATACTTCCGACAATGCGACCGTCTTTTTCTGCCACGACACTTGTCGTCGGGTTTCGTTTCAAAAAGCGCGCCACTCCTTCTTTTGAATCATCGATACTTCGGATACCAAATCCTTTTATTTTTTTCCAAAGGGCATATACCCCCTCATAATCTTCTATCGTCATGATCCGTACCATACTGCATCATCTCCTCTGTTTTTTCCCGTTTGGTTTTACTTTCTGCCCTGCTGCTTTTTGCACGATATACATCTTAAGGAAACATCGGAACAAGCTCAAGGCCTTCACTTTCCGGAAGTCCGAACATCAGATTCATATTCTGAACCGCCTGTCCTGCCGCTCCTTTAACCAGATTATCGATCGCTCCCATCATAATAATCCGATTTGTCCGTGGATCGATCTTAAACCCGATATCGACATAATTACTTCCTTCCACCCATTTCGTTTCAGGGCATACGTCTTTTTGAAGCACACGCACAAATTTTTCACCGCCATAATATTTATCATATACAGCCTTTACGTCTTCATACCTTACTTCTTTCGTAAGTTTTGCATACTCTGTAACTAAAATTCCTCTGTTCATCGGAACTAAATGCGGCGTAAAATTAAGAACGACTTTTTTCCCGGATGCGTATCCAAGCTGTTCTTCGATTTCGGGCGTATGTCTGTGTGTCGCCACTCCGTATGCTTTAATATTTTCATTCACTTCGCAGTAAAGATTCGGCAGTTTTGCTCCTCTTCCCGCTCCTGACGTTCCTGATTTTGCATCGATGATCAAGGTGTCCATATCGATCAGCCCTTCTTTTGCCAACGGATATGCCGTCAAAATGGAACAAGTCGTATAGCATCCCGGATTCGCCACGAGACGGGCCTTCTTCACATCTTCCCGATTAACTTCACATAATCCGTACACCGCTTCTTCAATAAACTGTGGGGATTTATGTTCGAGCTTATACCATTCCTCGTATATTTTTACGTCTTTCAGACGGAAATCCGCGCTTAAATCTATAATCTTTGTCTTTGACAAAATTTCTTCGTTTACAAGAGACGCACATAATCCCTGCGGCGTAGCCGTAAAAATCACATCTACCTGTGATGCCAGTTCTTCCATATTATCATCCATGCAGACCGCATCTATGATCTGAAACATATTTTGATATACGTCCGCATATTTTTTATCTATGTAACTTCTCGAACCGTACCATTTAATTTCCGCCTCTCTATGCCCTGTCAATATTCTGACCAGTTCACCGCCGGCATATCCTGTTGCACCGATAATTCCAACTTTTATCATAATCTATTCGCTCCTCTCTGCTGTTTGCTTTTCACAAACCTGCCCTGTCTCAATATTTCTTCACAAAAAATAAAATGAATATGCATTCTTTTTGCATAATAATACATCATTCTTGCATAATATGCAAGTTTTTTCTGTTATCAAATACATTAATCTGTATTTAACTTATATCCACTTACAAAAAATATCGGAAATCGAGACGCTCTCCGAATTAAACTTCAGCTTACGGTTCGATTTCCGATATTTTTATATTTCTTTCTATTATTTTTTTCTATGTTTCTTCTCTAACCAGTTTCTTCACACATTCCTCTATAACAGCAGATATATTTTCTGTAAACTGTTCTAGCATCATCTCTCCTTTTTCTTCTGTTGCAGGTACCGGATTTCCGTATGTTCCCGAAACGCTCAACTCTCCGATCGATGTGTTGTCCATTCCGTACGTAGTCGGTCTGACAGGATATTCCTGCACTGCCCGCTCCATATGAACTGTCTCCGGCTTTACTGCCAGCATAAGTGACGTTTCAAACTCGCAGGCATGAAACATTCCTCCCCATGTCGGAGTTTCCATATATTTATCATAAATTTCTTCCATTCCCGGATAAAACATCCCCAACACTTTCACATCTGTTTCATCTTGTATTTCCCGTATCGCATATTTTATCACCGACCTGTTCGCCTCATGTCCGTTCATAAAAATAAGAATTTTTACCCCGTATCTTTCTACAGAACGAACAACATCTTTCAATATTTCCCGAAGAATATCCTGTCGGATCGTTACAGTTCCGATTCTGTCACGCCAACTCCAAGAATACCCAAAATGAATACTTGGATACACAAGCGCTCCCGTTTTTTCTGCTGTCTTTTCAGCCAATGCTTCCGCCAAATAAACATCTGTTCCAATAGGAAGATGATACCCATGCTGTTCCGTTGACCCAATAGGAACGATTACTACCGGAAACTCACGTAACCGCTCCTGCACTTCCCGCCATGTCATATCTTTTACTTGATTGCTCATATTTGGGACACCTCCACATACTTTCGCGCTGTTTCTCTGATCTTTTTCAAATCACTCCTCTTTGCATGTTTCGGAACAAGATTACTTCCGGCCGCCACACCTTTATATCCTAATCTATAGAAATTCACTGCATTTTCCGGTGTTACCCCGCCAACCGCCACATAATCCATCTCCGGGAAAGGACCTTTTAACGCCTTAATATAACGATCGGAAAACGCATCGGCAGGAAATAATTTTGCAAGATGGATTCCACAATTTACCGCTGCCTGAACTTCAGACGGTGTCAGCACTCCGGGTAAAACTTCTATCTTCTTTTCCAATGCATATCGAACAATCTGCTCATCAAATCCGGGAGTCAGAATATACGGCACTCCCATATCTGAAAGTACATCAATTTCCTCTTTTTTCTTAACTGTTCCTGCACCGATATAAACATCCCGGCCTTCAAAATACTTTCTGCTTGTTCGGATACACTTCATGCCGTTTTCTCCGTCACTTAGCGAAATCTCAAACCATCTGATCCCTTCTTCCACAAGGCCTTCTATGATCGAAATAATTTCTTTTTCTTCCACTTCCCGAATAATCGAGACAAGTCTTGCACTTTCTAACATCATTTTCTCCCTAATAAACTGCCAGCCATCGCTTTGGATTTTCAACAAAAATTTTATGAATCACGTCCTCATCCACCCCTTCGTCCAGAAGTCTTGGAATAAATTTTGTCTTGATATATCGAAATCCCGGACCTCCTCCGTATCCTTCCAGATAAGAGGCTCTCCCCATATCTCCCGAAATAAGAAGCTGATCAGCATATCCGTGAGATATCAATGACTTAATTAATGCAACTCTGATACTGTCAGGATAGTATTTTACCTTTCCCGGTCCATCAAATTGAATATAGATTCCCCGGTCAGCAAGTTTTAACAAATAATATTCATCCGGATTTCGATCTAAATGCCCTAAAGCAACAGTGGAAAAATCTACATTTTCCCGAGCAAGAATATCTAACAATTCCATTCCCATTGTTCCCGCTTCTGTATGTCCCCAGATCGGCGCTCCACACCTTTTCTGCGCCTGTGCCGCAGCAACTGCCGTCTTTTCTTCAAGTGGATGGATCATATTGTAATATGTTCCTATTTTTATGAATCCTGCTCTGATTCCGTCTCTCCCTTCCAAAATATCGTCTGCGAGAATATCGGAAATTTCTTCTGTACTTTTTTCTTCTACCCAATTCGGATAGTAAATATGTTTGTTAAATCCGGTCGTTGCAATGACATGAACTCCTGTCTCTTCAGACATTTTTTTTAAAAGAGACAGATTGCGCCCATAATCTAACGTAGACGCCTCTACTAATGTCTGTCCGCCTACAGACTTAAACAGCTTTAATTCTGCTACGCTGCCTTCATAATCGCTCACTTCCAAATCCCTGTCTTTCTGACATATCGGCGGAACTGCATACAAATGTTCATGTGGGTATGTAAATCCCATCTCCTCTGCCTGAATATCTCCGCAAACTGTTCTTGCAAATTTCATTCTCATACCGCCTTTCTTCATTTTTCCGCTTTTCTTTTAAACTCCTGCAATCATTCCTATTAAACGCATAAATACACTTACCAGAATTGCATCTGTTGATGCAAACCACAGACCTTCCACTCCATATCCTGTCACATCAATTAACGGGTATGCCAACGCAACTATCAACGTAAATAAAAATCCTAACAGAAATGAAGCAACGACGCATCCTCTTTTTCCTCCTAATTTATCTCCAAATACTCCGGCAGCGCCTCCCATGAAAAACAATCCGATCACTCCCGGTAATACGACAACTTTCAACTGAGTTGAAATCAAAGTTGCAAGAATCCCGCCTACCATCGCGCAGAGGAAACCGACTGTTGTAGCAACCGGACCGCTTGCATAAAAGATCGGAACATCTAAAGCAGGTCTTGCACCGGGGATAAGCTTCTCGCTGATTCCTTTAAACGCCGGGATAATCTCACCCAGAAACATTCTGACACCTTGAAGAAGTACGAGTACTCCCGCTACAAATGTCATTGCCTGAATAACAGCATATACTATTATATTTTGTCCTCCCGCCAATTCTGAAACAACCTCTGTTCCTGCCATCAAAGCCGTGAAAATATAAACTACTATCATGACGATACTCATAAGAATCGACATATCTTTTAAAAAGTCCAGTTTATTCGATACTTTCACTTTTTCCCATGTATCTGTTTCTTCATCACGATTTTTCTTTCTGACCAGCCGACCTACAAATCCACTAAAAACAATCAGGGAACTTCCCCAAAATCCAAATGCAACTTCATCCGTCTTTAAAATTTTCCTTGTATAAGGCTGAGCGATTGCAGGAAATACGACCATACAAATTCCCTGGACAACAGAACCTATGGCAACTGCCATCCATCCGTTAATCCCCATCTGATCCAACACGATCGCCATAGTTCCCGCAAACGAAAACATCATATGCCCTGTCAGAAAAATGTACTTAAACGGAGTAATTCTCGCCAGAATAATATTAATCACAAACGATAAAAGCATAATCATAGGCGTTTCAAATCCAAGCACTGTCTGAACTGCCGCTACTAATGCGTTATCTTCCGGAACAACACCTGACATTCCAAATGCTGCATTGAACATTGTGCTAAACGGTGTCAGCGCAGATGCGATCAAACTTGATCCGGCGCTCAAGATAAGAAAACCCAACATTGTTTTCATCGTTCCCTGAATCACGGTTGACGGTCTGTTTTTCATTGCAATAAGACCGATCATCGCCACTAATCCTAATACAACTGTAGGCTCACTTAAAAATTTAACAAAAAAATTCACCATAATATACCGCCTCCTTACTTATTCAAATATGGTCTGATCTTTTCTTCGATTTCCGCTTTATCTAAGAGATTTGTAATTGCCAACACCGGAACATCTGCTTCGATCTGTTTTGCAATCTCTGACGATGCCACAATCAAATCGCAGCTTTTTCCTTTATAAGAACCTAGATCTGTTGCCTCACCTTCTACTGTAATCCCATACTTTCTTCCACTTTCTTTCACTGACATCAACAACATAAGACTTGTTCCAAACCCCATTCCGCACACTGTTACAACTTTCATCTTCTCGCCTCCTTTTCCATTAATTTTTCCAGTTCCTCATATGTATTCAAGGCTGCCAGTTTTTCAATCATCCGTTCACCTGCCAGCAAAGAACTCAAATCCTGCAAAAGCTCAATATGCCCATCATCTGACACCCCTCCGAGCGCGAACACAACCCAAACAGGATCATTACACGGATGATGAAAACAAACCGGTTCTTTTAACTTCACAAAACTAATACACGGTTCTTTTACATTTCCGCCCGGTCTTGCGTGCGGCAATGCCAATCCCGGAGCCATTACCATGTACGGTCCGAACCTTTGATAAGAATCGATCATTTCTTTTACATAACCTGCTTTTGCTTTTTTATTTTCTACAAGAATATTCCCACAATATTCGATCACTTCTTCCGGTGTAGACAAAAGCGGCGGATCTAACCGTACCATTTCTTCCGTCAGCATCTTTTTCAATCTATTTGCCATAATACACCTCCATACAGCGTTCTATCTCTTCCGCCGATTTACAGGACAACAATCTGTTCTTATCTTCTAAGTTCAAAAAGAGATGAAATATATATTCTAATTCTTCTTTCATACGCTCATCTCCCCGCTGAAAACATCCCATAACAACTAACTTTACCGATGTTCTCCCCCAAATAATCGGTTCTTTCAATAATGCAAACACAAGAAAGCTGCTTCCTTCGATCAAACCGTGAGGCATTGCGATTCCTTCCACTATTTCTGTTGATACCAAATTTTCGCGTCCTACAATTCCCTCTGCTTCTTGTTCCGTAATAAATCTTTTTTCTCTGCATAAGTCACATAAATAATTCAACAGCTCGATTTTTTCCATATATTGATCAATATACAAATACATTTTTGAGACGCTCTCATATCTCCACTTCCGGTGACGCGCTAAATTTCCGACAAGCTGTTCCAATGCAATCTGTTCTTTAATATCCAACATCGGCGACAGCCTCACCCACGGTTTTCCCATAATTTCAGGCTCTTCTACCGGAAATGTCGTAATAAAAAAGTCTGCTTCTTCCGCTTTTTTTCCCGCCTCTTCCAAAAGGCCTGTTCCTATTACTTCGAGATGTGGATATTTATTATGCAGTCTGCTTTCCAATAATTTTGCCGATCCGATTCCGCTTCCATTAAATAATCGCACATTTCCACTTTTTCGACTTTAGACTTCTCTCCAAATAAGATGCAAAATGCATGCCCAAAAAACTGATTTCATATTTACTTAATGAAAGCTTCGTCCATACCGAAATTTCTTCTGCCACTTCCATCGCATAGTAATACGCTGTCGGATAACTTTCCAAGACATCATTGTAAAACAGATTTTCTGTTTCCATCCCTAAAAGATATCTGCTGAAATTCGATGCCAGATGAAGCACCAGTCCGTTTACTAAAATATCGTCCTGAAACAGATCTACCTTGTAATCATTTTTAATCCTCTGAAATGCTCTTTCTGTCATATCTTGATAGAATTGAAGATTTTTTTCATTAATGCTGTCTACATATCCGTTTTGCCAAAAAGCCTGCCTGTAAACAAGAGCAAGATAAATATTTTCTATTTCCTCATCAGATTTCGGACACACTGATGTTTCAATTCTCTTTTGTATGTTACGAACAACTTCCATATCATGATTTAAATGAACTGTCTGACTGATATTTGCAAAATAGTCAGTTTTAATCGTCTTTCCTATCGCAATCCTTTGCTTTTGTATCAGTAAGTATTTCAAAAAGAACAGTTCATTTTCTTTCCTTTTATGCACTGATTTTTGCGCAAGCTCCGCATCAATCTCACTTCTCACTTTTGCCAGCATTTCTCTTGGAACACGAAAAATCTTCTCCGTTTCTTCTAATGACTTTTTCTTCAGCAATTTATACAAATAGTTTCGTATATAAACTTCACTGCCTCCTATAAAAAAACCTACATACGGTTTGTTTAAGAGTCTGAGCCCTTCTCTTTCCAGCTTTTTCTCTACTTTTTCTATAATTCTGGACATACCTGATCTGCTATAATGCAAAAGTTCCGCAAGATCATCCAACTTACATGTCCGCTCGAAAAACAATTTAAAAAGTACTTTCGTCACTTCCACATCTTCTTCAACCGCCAACGCATCCCTGAATTTTTCTTCTTCAATAATCTCTAACCGATACCCTCTTCCTTTTACGGTATGAATAAAAAATCCATATTTTAAAGATTGTTCTTTTAATTCTTTCATATATCGGATTACTGTCCGCTGACTAATTCCAGCCAACTCCCCAAGTTCTTGTGAATTCAAAAATTCTTTTGAGGATTCCAACAGAGCCTCTAATAACTGCTTGTATTTTTCCTGCATCTTCAAGCTCTTGTCCTCCTTCCATACCTTTTCGCTGTTGTTACACTAATTATAATAATATCCATTTATGAAGTCGATATGTATTTATGGCAGTTGATACATGCCAATTTCCCATCCTCTTTCCTGCTCGACATTGATTTTGCATTGTGATCAGCCAATGACATTTGCAATATAAAAGAGAGTTAGGGCGCCTTCCTCAAGGAAGGCGCCCTAACTCTCTTTTTTGTTTTAACAGCTATAATTATTTTCTGATCTGACCGTTTCCAAATATAATATATTTTGTTGTAGTCAGCGCCTCGAGTCCCATAGGTCCTCTCGCATGAAGCTTCTGTGTGCTGATACCGATCTCAGCCCCGAAACCAAACTCAAAACCGTCTGTAAAACGTGTAGATGCATTCACATATACAGCGGCCGCATCGATCTCATCCTGAAACTTCAACGCATGATTATAATCATTTGTGATGATCGATTCAGAATGTCCTGTATTATATTTATTAATATGACTGATCGCTTCATCAATCGAATCCACTGTCTTGACCGAAATAATCGCATCGAGATATTCCGTTCCCCAATCATCTTGCGAAGCCGCTTTGATCTCAGGACATATTTCACGAACTCTTTCATCTCCACGGATCTCGATCCCGTGTTCACTCAGCTTTTTAACGATAGGCAGCAGCGCCTTTTCCAACATACCGCTGTGAATTACAAGCGATTCACATGCGTTGCAGACTCCCATCCTCTGTGTCTTTGCATTTTCGATAATATCTGCCGCCATACTGATATCTGCCGTCTCATCCACATACACATGACAGTTTCCCGTTCCTGTTTCAATAACAGGAACCGTACTGTTTGCCACAACATTTGCGATCAAACCTGCGCCTCCTCTCGGGATAAGCACATCGATCAAACCGTGCATCTTCATCATTTCATTCACAACTTCCCGGCTTGTATCCTCAACAAGAAGAACAAGATCCTGACAAAGTTTTTCTTTGCGCAATCCTGCTTTGATCACGCGCACGATTGCCTGATTTGAATAGATCGCATCGCTTCCGCCACGCAGGATCACTGCATTTCCGGTCTTAAAACAAAGGCCAAAAGCATCTGCTGTCACATTCGGTCTTGACTCATAGATGATTCCCACAACACCGAGCGGAACTCTCTTTTGCCCGATCCGCAGTCCGTTCGGGCGAACTTTCATCGATAATATTTCTCCGACCGGATCGTCAAGAGAGGCAATCTGCCGGAGTCCTTCCGCCATATCTGCAATTCTTTTTTCAGAAAGCGCCAATCGGTCGATCAAAGACTGTTTCACACCTTTTTCCTCTGCTGCCTTCAGATCTTTCTGATTCTCGGCAAGGATCAGCTCCTGCTGCATGATCAACTCGTCTGCCACTGCGCAAAGTCCTTTATTTTTCTCCGCTGTTCCCAGTTTTGCCGCTGCGACAGCCGCATGTTTTGCATGGTTTGCAAGCATTTCCATATATGATTCCATCATATGCTCCTTTCTTCCCGCCCGACATCAGGCAGTACGCATTATTATGGCTAGCTACTACAAATTTTTCTTATTGTATCACCTATCACACTTTTATGCCACCCTTTCTTCGTAAAACAATCTTTAAACGTAATCGTTCAGTCCGCGGCTTTTTGATAGATTCGATAAATATCTTCCTGATTTAATTTTTTCACACATCCGATTGTTCTCTTTCCGAAATGGCTGCACTTTAAAGCAAGTTCCTTCATCTGATCTTCGCTTACTTCAATGTTTAATCCGCCAAGATCCGTCGGCATTTCGATTTGTCTGAAAAAGTTTTCCATAGCTTCGATTCCCTTTTGTATTACTGCATTTTTGTCATCACCGTTTTCCACGCCCATAACATTAACCGCAAATTGTTCAAACCGATCCGGAAGAGCGTCACAAACGTAACGCGCCCAACTTCCCCATACCGCTGCAAGTCCTGCGCCGTGCGCCACATCAAACATTCCTCCGAGCTCATGTTCAAGCTGATGACACGCCCAGTCTCCGCCATCATTTCCGCACGCCATCAAACCATTATGTGAAAGGCTTCCCGCCCACATTACTTCTGCCCTTGCTTTATAGCACTGTGGTTCATCCATGAGGATTTTCGCATTTTTCATCACTGTACGAAGTAGATGTTCACTGATTCCATCCGTCAGTTCCATATTGTCACAATGATTAAAATATCTCTCCATCGTATGCATCATGATATCCACACATCCGCTTGCAGTCTGATATTTCGGAAGCGTCATTGTCAGTTCCGGATTCATAACCGCGAATTTAGGTCTGCAATAACTGCTGTTGTATCCCCGTTTCAGCCACCCGTTTTCATTTGTGATCACAGACGAATCACTCATCTCCGAACCTGCCGCCGCAATCGTAAGTACAACTCCGATTGGCAGACATCCGCAAGCCTGACGTTTTCTCTCGTAAAAATCCCATACATCCCCTTCGTTCTCAACGCCGTATCCAATCGCTTTCGCCGAGTCGATCACACTTCCGCCTCCGACTGCCAGAATAAAATCTACGCCCTCTCGCCGGCACAGATCGATTCCTTCATATACAAGCGACAATCTGGGGTTCGGAACGACGCCTCCAAGAGAAATATAAGAGATCCCTTCCTCATCAAGCGATGCGAAGATCCGATCAAGAAGGCCGCTTCTTTTTACACTTCCGCTCCCGTAATGAATAAACACCTTCCGGCAGTTTTGCTCTTTGACAAGCTGTCCTGCTTTATTTTCCGTACCTTTTCCAAACACAACTTTTGTCGGCGCATAATATTGAAAATTTTCCATCATTTCTTTCCTCCTTTTAGATCATAATAAAAAATATACTGCTGCATCACACCCGCACATCCTTTATATTTCTCAAACGGAAACTTCCCGGCATATACGGTGTCAATTACTTTTTGTATATGTGTATCAACCGGAAATGCATCGAGCTTATGAAGTGCAAACAAACAGATACAATCGGCAACCTTGCTTCCGATACCTGAAAGTTTCAGCAATTCTTTCTTTGCTTCATCATAAGACATCTCTTTTATTTTTTCAAGATTAACAGTTCCCTCTGCCACCATTTCCGCAGTATTGCATAAATATTTGCTTCTATAACCGAGCTTAAGCGCCCGAAGTTCTTCTTCGGACGCCTGTACAAGCTGCTCTGCTCTCGGAAATGCATAATATACATGTCCTTCGCCGGTTTCTTTTTTATCTCCATACCGTTCACTGATTCTTTGTATCATCGATTTGATCCTCGGTATATTGCTCTGCTGGGATAAAATAAATGTTACGATCATTTCCCATAAATCCTGCTGCAAAATACGGATACCGCTTCCAAATCCTGCCGCCCTTTTTAAATATTCATCGTCTTTTATAAGCGAAAGATAATCTGCATAACATGTATCGAGGTCAAAATACGTTTTCCAAAATTGTTCAAATTCTTCTTGTGTACAGTAAAATCTTACTTTTTTCTGATCTTCCGCCACCTCGATTTTTAAATATCTGTCTCCCGCCGTCAATTCGTATACTTTTCCCGTTTCATCTGCCGGATCAAGTCTGAAACACTGACCCGAAGAACAAATCTGCGACACGGAAAAATTTTCTTTTTCTATTATAACCATCGTCTCTTCCTTATCTTTTCCTTACGGTGCTTTTCCTTCTAACGTCTGTTTTATAATGCTTCTCATAATATCTTCCGTAAGCTGTCCTGTCACATATCCATATAAATTTCCGTCACGATCGATCATATATGTCGTCGGAAATGCTGAAATTCCGTACCACTCGAACAGTTCTCCCGTTTCATCCATAAGTACCGGATATGTATATCCGTTTTCCTCCATAAATTTCGTAATATCCGAAACGGTTCCTTCCTGTCCGATTCCGGGTCCCGCGACTCCTAAGATCACCACTTCCGAATCATTCCCCATAGCAGTGTATTCTTCATACAGTTTCTGTATTTCCGGCATTTCGCTGCGGCATGGTCCACACCACGTTGCCCAGAAATTCAAGAAGATAACCTTTCCTTTGTAATCCTCCAACTTATGAGATTTTCCGAACTGATCTTTTAATTCACCCATATGTGCACGGACTTTTTCCGGGTCCTGATCTTTTTCCTCTTTATCTGCTTTCCCACTTGCATTTTCTCCGGACGTATCTTTTCCGGATGTCTGCTCTTCATCCCCTCCTGAAGCATCCTTTTCATCCTGCTTTTTACCGTTTTCCTGCTTTCCCGATTCTGTTTTCTGCCCTGCCGAAGACAAATATCCTGTAATATCATTCATTTTCCCTGTAAACATAAGCAGTCCCATCAGCACCATGAGTACTCCGCCGATTTTCACTGTATAACTGACGATCTTCATATGCTTTTTGAAAAGATCTAAAAGCCGTGCAGTAAAAATGCCTGCCAATAAAAACGGCAAAATAAATCCGATCGTATACACTCCGATCAAAAGAAAACCTTTCGCTCCCGACTCTGCACTTCCAGCCATAAGGAGAACGCTTGTCAACGCAGGGCCTACACACGGCGTCCATGCAAAACTAAATGCGAATCCCATAATAAAAGCTGTGATCGGCGACATCGTCATTTTTTCAAGCCGAATCGGAAATCTATGTTCTGATCCGAGAACTTTGGAACTTCCAAATACTCCAAGCTGATACAGACCAAATAATACGACTAATATTCCCCCGACTCTGGCAAACAGCATCCTCTGCTCATGGAAGAAACTTCCGGCCGCCGACGCGCCCAGACCGAGTATAAAAAATGCGCTTCCTATGCCTACGGTAAAAAACAAAACTCTTAAAAACAGTTTCAGCCGATCTTTGTTCTTCTCACTGTTTTCACCCGTTCTGACCGCAGTATTCAAACCGCCTGACAAATAGCCAAGATAAAGTGGTACTAACGGCAATACGCAAGGGGAAAAGAAGCTTAATAGCCCCTGCATAAAAACTGTAAAAGCCGAAATCCCGGTTTCTATCGAAAATCCCATATGTTTCTCTCCATTCTTTTTATTATTTATCTTTTCTTTCCGTCTTTCTTTTGTACTTGCTTCGCTTTGTACGTTTTCTTTTCTTTTTAAATAATTTATAACATATTTTTCATATATGAGACAGTGATATTATCACAAAGCCAGCCTGTTTCTTACTTTCGAGTCTTTAAGGTCAAAGCTGTCGAGTTTTTCTCTTATCAAAAAAGCGTCTCGGAACAAAACTTTTTGTTCCAAGACGCTTCGTTATTTTTCTGTTCTTCTTTTTAGAGAAGTTCGTTCTGATGTGTTCCGTAAAGGTACTCGTCGATCGTATTGATGATACGGTCTTCGATCAGTTCTACCGGATCATTTTTCAAGTATCCTTCACGTACTTTCGTATACTGAATCGGCATGAACTGGCTGAGCAGGTTCAGCGGAATTCCGAGTGTACGCAAGTTTGTAAGCAGACGATCTGCGGCAGCTTCTACAGCCGGTGTCGGCATATAGTATCTGCAGCGGTCTGAGAAAGAATATTTTCTCTTCAGACGGATCTCAAGCTCTGTTCCCTGATAATGTTTCTTCCAGTTTTTATCGTTTTTAAGCATCTCCGCATCAAGAACTTCCGCAAATTTGCTCGGCTCTGTATCAGTTCCGTATATCAGCTCTTTTTCGATATTTTCCAGTGCGAACATTGCTTCACGCATAGCAAATGTAAGTCCCGGACCTACTTTCAAAATGCCGACTCCGTCTTCTACAAGCTCGCGCAGTTTGATCTTTGTTTGATAATCTGTAGAATGTCCTTCAAATACCAATGTCGGGAAATCTTTGATCGCAGCCATCAGATCTTTTGCTTTCTCACGATCATATTCTGTACATCCGCTGTCTTTTTCTTCTACACCCGGCTGAACAACAACTCCGATTACACGCTCCCATACAGCTTTGTCAAGACCTTCTTTTGCAAAAGCTTTCTCAAATGCCGCAACTGTGTTCTTAAAATCTTCTACTTTCGTCACCTGAACTCCGTTATCTTCCGCTCCGACAGCTCCTCCCGGAATCGGCACTTCACTTCCGATTACATATACCGGCGGAATTGCTTCCGGATCACGCTCCAACAGCTCTTTATATGTCTCTTCCGCAACTTTTGCAAGATGAGCGCCGCGTCCTGCAATGATCTCGTCGGACAGACGAACGTCTTCCGGATCGCTGTTTACTTTCATACTTGTATCGATATGAATCTTTGTAAATCCTGCTGCAACATAGTGACGGATCAGTTCTTCCGAATCAGCCATCGCCTCTGCTTCATCTTTATACGCGAATGTAAGCGGTCCTAAGTGATCTCCTCCAAGGAAGATTCTGTTACGGTCAAATCCGTTACGATCAGCAATCTCAAGAACAAATTTTTTAAAATCGGCAGGTGTCATACCTGTATATCCGCCGTTTTGATCACACTGGTTTGCCGTACTCTCAATCAAAACACAGGATCCGTCTGAAAGTCCTCTTTTAAATGCCGCCTCGATAACATATCCGTTAGCGCTGCACACAGAATAGATTCCGACATTTTTACCCTGTTTCTGCAATTCAACAATTTTTTTTAATGGATTTTGACGCATGATAAACTCTCCTTTTCAATTTGCTTTGTTATATTTATCGTAGCACTTTCAATTTGCGCCTACTTTGGATTAATTAAACAATCATTTGCATTTTTTAAGAAAGTGCAAAATGAAAATGCGAAATCACATGTTCTGTGCTATACTTATACCGAAAATAATTAATAATAATGTAATCATTACATTAAATTCTAAAGAATCGAGGTTGATATTATGCCATTAGTTACAACAAATGAAATGCTGAAAAAAGCGCAGGCAGGACATTACGCAGTAGGCGCATTCAACGTGGAAAATATGGAAATGGTCATGGCGGTTATTAAAGCAGCCGAAGAGATGAACTCCCCGGTCATCATGCAGACGACTCCATCCACAGTAAAATATGCAGGACTTGATTATTATCTTGCAATGGTAAGAACAGCGGCTGAGCGCGCAAGCGTTCCGGTAGCGATCCATCTTGACCATGGCAGCAGCTTTGAGTTGGCAATGCAGGCTCTTCGCACAGGATATACTTCTATCATGATCGATGGTTCTCACGGCTCTTTTGAAGAGAATGTTGCCCTGACACGCAGAGTGGCAGACGCATGTCTTCCTTCTCAGATCAGCGTAGAAGCTGAACTCGGTAAAGTCGGCGGTAAAGAAGATGACCTTGAAGCAGAGAATGATTCTCCGTATACAGATCCTCAGCAGGCAAAAGAGTTTGCAGAACGTACAAACGCAACTTCACTTGCAGTTGCAATCGGAACAGCACACGGTCTGTATCAGGGCACACCAAAACTTGATTTTGAACGCCTTGCGGCAATCCGCGAAGTTGTGTCTATTCCGCTTGTACTTCACGGAGCTTCCGGCGTACCGGACGACGCAGTACGCGAATCCATCCGCCTTGGTATCTGTAAAGTAAACTTTGCTACAGAACTTCGTATCGCATACAGCGACGGTGTGAAAAAATACCTTGCGGAAAATCCGGACGGTTTCGATCCGAAAAAATACGGAGCTGCAGGTATGGAAAATGTTACAGCTCTCGTAAAAGAAAAAATCAGCGTATGCGGATCTGAAGGACAGGCTTAATCATAAGCTTCTCCTTTGCAAAAACATAAAAATACAGACCGGAGATTTCAAACTTCTCCGGTCTGTATTTTTATGTTCATCTTCTCTGCATTTATTTCATTTTAGTCAGAGCAACGATATGCAAAATCGCAAAGTACACACCGACAAGTGCGATTCCTCCGCTGAGTACGCATAACCCAACAGAATACTTTTCTACATATGCATTTAATATTACAAGCACTGCTAAAAGGAGATACAAAACAATAAGAACGATCACTTTTCCTTTTGCTTTGTTTTCCACGATGTATTGAAGCGCTGAAACACGACGTTCAAAATCCACATCGTTTACCACTTCCAGCTTTTTCAAAAATCCCCGCCGAAAAGCAAATTCCGCAATCGCCATCATCACTGCCCAGGCAACCGCAGCCTGAAGCCATGTCAAAAACGTTGCCCCAAACAAAATTGCCGCAAACAAAAGTACAACAAAACGGTTTTTAAAAAACAGAGCCGAGTTTTCATGTTTTTTATCTACGAGATACCCTTTTTTGGTAATCATATCGTAAAAAATAACCCGTCCTTTTTTATCTGTATAAATATTTCTTCCTGAAAGGCGGATCTTCTCCACCGGTTTCGATTTTTTCTTAGCCATTTTTAATCATTCCACAATCTTTCATTTTCTAGTTTTTATCTAACATTGCTTTTCCCATGCAATATGTCTGAAGTACCTGATAATCACGGTCAAGAACAACAAGGTCCGCATCCAATCCCACTTTAATAGAACCTTTGCGATCATCGATCTTCAGGCAGGCAGCCGGGTTCTTTGTACATGAGTTAATTGCCGTATCTACCGGAACAAGCGCTTCTTCGATCAGAATACGCAGTCCTTCATTGATATGAAGAGTCGATCCCGCCAAACCTTTTGAAGACGTCAGATGTGCGCTTCCGTCTTCATAAATCTCAATCTCGTTTCCTCCGAAAATAAATTTCGATCCTGCCGGTGATCCTTTTGCCATAAGCGCATCACTGACCATGATTCCGTAATGAGGTCCTTTTGCTTCAAAGAACTGATGGAGCGCTAACGGTGTTGAATGATTGCCGTCGCAAATAATCTCGCCATACATGCTCTTCATTCTATATGCAGCGCCTACAAGTCCGTTCGCACGGTGATTAAACGGTGTCATTCCGTTATATACATGTGTCATCGATCTTGCGCCATGGGCAAATGCCTGTACCGCTTCTTTGCTCGTTGCCGCCGAATGTCCGATACTCACAACTACCCCGTTTTCCGCACAGTAACGTGTCAATGCGAAATCATCATCTGTCTCTGTTGCCATCGTAATATATTTTATTAATCCATTTGCCGCTTCCTGATATTTCTTAAACTGCTCTACCGTAGGTTTTACAATGTACTGTTCCGGCTGTGCTCCCTTGTACTTCATATCAAGATACGGACCTTCAAAGTGAACTCCTAAAATCTCTGCTCCTTCATAACCGTCTTCAACAACTTTCGCCACATTTTTCAAGGCATTTGTCAACACTTCTTCACTCTGCGTGATAGTTGTCGCAAGAAGAGCCGTCACTCCTTCATCTACAATATTGCGCACCCAGTAACGAAGTCCGTCTTCTTTCGCATCATTCGTATCAAAGCCGTAAGCTCCGTGACAGTGCACGTCAATGAATCCCGGCAAAATACGGTTATCTCCGTAATCACAATCTACCGGATGAGTTCCGTACTCATAGATATCGACAATTTTTCCGTCTTTCACTTCAATCTGTGCTTCTACAAACTGATCTGCAAACCAAACTTTTTTACTTTGAATAATCATTACAATTCCTCCTGTCTTTCGCGGGACATACAAATCCCACATCTTGATTTTTGTTAAAAAATGTTGTATTATTTAAAAAGTACAAATCGTTTTTTACAACCGAGGTATCCCATCATGACAAATCAACAGATAACAAATAAATTTGAACCTTTTGGGGCGTTTTATGATGAACCGCTCGACACTCAAAAACATAATTTAAATCAATGGGAGTTTTCTGCATCTTCAAAAAAACTAGATACTCTCTTTCTTTTTCCGTGCGAAGTATATATAGAATGCCCCGCCGGATTGGGACTTTTGCTTATCGCTACAGATCCTGACATGACGGAGTTAAAAACATTTCCTCTGCGTCACAATTTAAAACTTGCTCCGAATACCGCATTTAATGTGATTCCACTGGCCTCTTCTCTTACGTGGAATATCCTTATCGGGAAAAACTGCTGTAAAGAACAGCAACTGACAGATTTTACAAAACCACTGTCAACTCCGTATACATATCAGCCTGTATCTGTGCCGTTCCACTTAAGGCGAATCCTTGATTGCTGGTTTACAAAGCAGTCCAAAGCATGCCACATTGTACAGCCTGCACACAAATCATATGAACTGATCTATGTGTACGAAGGCAGTCTGGATATCACCCTCTCTTCCGGAACGAACACACTTCAGCCTCATGACTTGATCATATACCGCTCTGACAAAGCCGACTTATCCGTACAAAACGGCTGCTCATATCTCACAGTCGTATTTGAAGTAAATCACAGGCGTTCTCTGCATATCCTTAATCATACATTTCACTGTACAAGCGAAATGCAGCAGATCCTTTGGAAACTTTTGATCGAAAGCGAAGAACATTCCTACTATACTCATACTTTAATGGTCTGCTATCTTCAGGAAGTTCTCCTGCTGATCATGCAGTTCTATGAGACAATGAACCATAAAACACTCTTAACTGACAGCAAATCGGCTCAAAACGACCTTCTGTCTGAGATTCTTGCTTACATGAACAAGCGTCTTACCGAACCGCTCACGATAGAAGACATCTGTCATGAATTTTTTATCTCACGTTCTTCTCTGCAAGCGCTGTTCAAGACTCACCTGAACACCTCGCCAAAGAACTATCTGCTCAATATTAAACTTCAAAAAAGTAAAGAGCTGATCCGCGAGAATCAATACACAATCAGCGAGATCGCATACAGACTCGGTTTCAGCTCTATCCACTACTTTTCGAGGTTGTTTAAAAAATATTTTAACACAACGCCAAGCGACTATGCCAGAAAAGCAGCCGAAAACCAAAACCGCCAAAACAAACCCTGATCACATCTGAATGATATTTTAGTCTGTGATTACGTTTTGAATGCTGTATCGGGAAATTTGGATCACAGTGCTTTTGTTGATCTCCACATCGATCACATCGTTTTTGATCTTAACGATCTTTCCGTAAATACCACCCGCGAACATGATGCGCGCTCCAACTTTGATTGCACCTTGCAGATCGCGCATCGCTTCGCGGTTTTTCTTCATGTTTCTTGAAGACATTGCGATCAGAACGATTGCACAGATGCCGACAAGTACCGCAACTGTAACACAAGTCCATATGATAACTTCACTGTTAATAGCCATAATTATATTTTATCCTCCTTATCGGAACATGGTCTGCCTTTCGGCAAACCATGTTCTTTTTGTAACGGTGACAAACCAAAGTCCGGACTTTTCCAAAACCTTGGCGACCGCTTACAATCCCGAAATATACCTTTTGGCATTTCCGGTAATTCTTTCGGTCAGTCTTATTTTCTTGTATACGGATAAAGTGTAACACCTTTTACAACTCGGTTTACTTCACCTGTCGGACACGGATTATCCGGTGTGATATCAAGTGAAAGTGATTTAAGAACTGCCAGTGTCTGTGCAAACAAGATATAATCCAATCCAAGAAGAATGTTTTCATTCTCTTCTTTCATGTCATATACAACTGTGTAGTCTGCAAGTGCTGAAACAGCTTCATCTGCACTGCTCATAACAACTACGATCTTGTTTCCTTTTCTCTGTCCGCTCATTTCTTTGAGAAGGTCCACTTCATACTGTCTTGTATAAGCTTCATCGCTCAAATATACAACTGTTAATGTTGTATCGTCAACGATTGATTTCGGTCCGTGACGGAATCCCATCGGTGTGTCATACATTGTAACAACACGTCCGGCTGTCAGTTCAAGCATTTTAAGGGCAGATTCCTGAGATGTTCCTTTTAATGTGTTGCTTCCAAGATATACGATACGTTCAAAATTGTATTCATCAACGATCTGCTGAGCGACACTGTAATGCTTGTCAAGGAAGTTCTGTCCTGCTGCTGCGATCTTGCGAACTTTTTCAACTGTCTCTTCCAGCTCGTTCAGGTGGAAGCAAAGATATGTTGCAAGATACATGTTAGAATAGCTTGATGTCATTGCAAAGCTCTGATCATGTGTCTCATCTGTCAGATTGATTGCGTAGCAGTTATGTGTCTCTGCCGCACGTTTGGAAAGAGCTCCGTTTTTATTACATGTTACAAAAAGGTGATAAACATTATCACATACGCTTTCTGCCGCATCTACCGCTCCGACAGACTCCGGTGAATTTCCCGAACGTCCGAAACTGATCAGAAGAGTCGGTTTCGTGCGAGACAAATATGCTTCCGGCGTAGCGACAATATCTGTTGTACCGTAAGATTTTGCTTTGTGATTCAGCAGACCGGAAAGATGTGCAAATAATGCATTTCCTACAAATTCACTTGTTCCTGCTCCTGTAAGGATCACATCGAAATCATCACATTTGATAACCTGATCGATAAATTTCTGAAGTTCTTCTTTGTTCTCCTCGATCTGACGGCATGTCTTCTCCCATGTCGCCGGCTGCTGATAGATCTCCGTTAATGTAAATGTTGAAGATGTTTCTTTCATTTTGTCTTCTGTAATACCAAAAATTGTACTCATGATTTATCTCCTTTCGTGCTGCTTTTTGCAGCGTGTTTTATAGTATGCAGTTAATATTCAGACTTACGGCTGTATCGTCTTTTCCGCGAATATCAGCCATTATAAAAAGTCGATTTAAATTCCGTCTTCAGACTCTTCCTGTACTACCTGCTTGAATTCATATTTTGTTACCTGCTCTTTTCCTGTCTCAAGTACAGACTCCACAAGTCCGTCCAGATCGTCCATGAATTTACGCGACATTACGATCTCTACGAGCATCGGCAGGTTTGTACCCGCAACAATGCGTACATTTTCTTTTCCGTGTCCGAGTGAAGCAGCAACGTTAAACGGCGATCCACCCATCAGATCTGTAAAGATAATAATTCCTTCACAATCTTTCAACTCATCCATTGCTTTCGCAATCTCTTCTGTCAGTTCTTCTGTTCCATATGTCGGAAGAAAATCTACATAACGGTATGCTTCCTGCTCTCCTGCGATCAAATTCACAGAGCTTGTCATACCCGAACCAAAATTTGCATGTCCTGTAACGATTAATCCTATCATAATATCTCTCCTGTTCTATATTACTGTCTGCATTTTCTGCAGTATTTTGCTTTAACTATCTTGCTCCTGAGCCTCAGCCTCTCTAAGATAACGATCGACAACGGGCATATAAACAGCTTTGGGATGTAAACAAGCTTTTGCACTCTGCATGTAAATCAGTGCATTTTTGTCATCCCCCAGAGCAGAATATTGCTTTGAAATCATAACCAAGATCACTCCGAGTGCAAATCCATAGTACCGCTTTGAATTGATATCCTCGTCCATCTCCTCGATCAGATCTGTTCTGCCGTCAAGCATGACCGCATATGCATTCTCGTTGTAATGAATAAATGCCTCGTCCCCTGTTTTCTTAATTTCCTTTAAGATCCAGTCCGCATATTTCCTGTTACCTTTGATCAGGAATGTATGAAAATACGTTTCCAAAAAGCTTTGCTTATCATCAGGACGCGGATATGTCGTATCCAGCATATGTATGAGCATTTTCTCGAATTTTTCTTCGTCTTTCGTCACATATAACACTCTTAATTTATAGAGGTCACAGACATACTCTCCAAGAAGTTTTCTCGTGATCCACATATCTGCCGTTTTTTCCACAAGGACACTGTCCTTGTTTTTAAGTCCGACATTCATATTATGCAGTTGAAAATTTTTGATGCCCTGAAAAATAATATATCCGACAGCGGCAATCAATATAATAAAAATTGTTATTGTGTTCAAACAGCCACCTAATTTCTCTGTAAAATAATGTAAGGGGGGGATTAAAATCCCTCCCCTTACTTATACCCGATATAGATTTATATCGGCATTTTCATAATGAATCGACTTATTCAGCCGGCTCCTCCGGAAGCTGATACCACTCAACAAGCGGTGTATATCCTCCCGGAATTGTGTTTCCGTCAGCGTCCATAGCTTTAGAATCACCTGTCCAGATACCGAATGCACAACCAAGGATACCTACTACAAGGATAAGGATGATACATTTAACCGGTGTCCAGCCTTTTTTGATCAGAACATAAATTCCAAGTGTGATCAACAACGGAATCAATTTCGGAAGTACTCCGTCAAGAAGTCCCTGAATGTTGATTGCCGGATCGCCAACAACGATACGCAGTGATGTTCCACCATAGTTAGCAATAAGTCCACCTACAACGAAGATACCAAGGATACTTGCTGCACGAGTAAACTCTTTTGCGCTTGATGTCAACAGTGTAACTGCTTTTGTACCAAGTCCGTAAGACCAGTACATAAGACCAAAACGAACTGCAAACTGAACAGCGTTGAAGATGATAAGGAAGAGAACCGCACCGATAATCTGTCCTTCCATCGCCATGTTTGCTGTCAAACCTGCTGTGATCGGAACAAGTGTCAGCCAGAAAAGAGCGTCACCGATACCACCGAGCGGTCCTGCTGCGGAAATACGTACGGAACGGATTGTAGCTGTATCAGCCTTGTTCTGCTCAAGTGAAAGAACAATACCCATTACAAATGTTACGAGGAACGGGTGAGTGTTCAAAAAGTCAAGGTTGTGTGCCATGGAAGCTTTAAGGTCTTCTTTGTTTGTATGTATTTTCTGAAGACCCGGAAGCATTCCCCAAAGCCATCCACAAGCCTGCATTCTTTCATAGTTGAAGGATGCCTGTAAGAAACAGGACAGCCAAACCATTTTGTTCAAAGTTTTTTTATCCAGCTGTGGTGCCGGAGTCAAATCCTGATATTTCTCTGGAATATTATATGCCATCCTGGTCACCTCCTACAAAGCCTGCTCCTGCGCCGGCATTCTGTTTGATCTTTGTCTGTGTTGTGAAGTCATAGATTGCAATAGCTGCACCTACGAATGCACAAAGGAGAAGTGTTGCTCCTGCTGTTGATGCGTTTGCTGCACAAATAAGTGCCATTGCGAAACCTGCAAGAAGGAATCCCCACATTTCTCCGGACATCATAACTTTCATCAGGATAGCAAATCCAACGAACTTCATAGCGCCGCCTGCTGCATCCAGACCTGCCATTACCCATGAGAACTGGTAAGAGAAGTCTTTCAGTGTTTCACCAAGAGCTGTTCCGCCGTAAAGTCCTGCTACTGCAAGAACTCCGAACAGACATCCAAGTACTGCCATCTCAAGGAAGTTGATGTTGCGGATACCTTTAACATTAGCTTCCTCAGCGTACTTGTCAGCTTTAGCCATCATACCGGACATAAATGTAAATGTCAGTGTAACTGCATACTGTCCGAATACTGCAAACGGAATTGCAAGACCCATTGCTGCGCCTACACCGTCTGCTGTAGCTTCCATGTCAAGTGAAACTGCGAAAATAGTTGCCATAATACCACCAAGAATTGCGTTTGGCGGCTGTGCTCCACCGATCGGCATACTTCCGATCTGAATAAGCTGGTAAGCACCACCTACTACGATACCAAGCTCAAAGTTACCAAGGATTGCTCCGATAATCGGGCAAGTAACGATCGGCTGGTACAGGGACTCTAAGAAGCTGAACTGGTCAATACCCATGATAAAGGCTACTACGAAGACCAGAAGAGCTTGGATGATTGAAATATCTCCCATGTTTACTCCTTTCCAATTAACCGATAAAACTTAATTATCATTTGAATAATTTTTCTGTACTTTCTGCCGGTGTATCAGGAACTCGTTTGATTTCCAGTTCCACACCGAGATCCTGCAACTTTCTAAATGTTGCAACATCGTCGTCATCAACTGCAACCGAAGTTGCCACCTGACGTTTACCCTCAGCCATGTGCATATTACCGATATTTAATTTTTTGATCGGTACGCCGCCCTCTACGAGCTTAAGCACATCCTGCGGAGATTCGCAGATAATTGCAATATGCTGATTTGCAGAAGCTTTGTGGATGATATTGATTGTCTTCTCGATTGTGAAGAAACGTGTCTGCGCATAAGCCGGAGCAGCCATGTTCATCAAACCTTGACGGAATTCATCCGCGGCAACCGCATCATTCGCAACAAGCAACAAGTTCGCGCCTACAACGCCACACCACTGTGTTGCCACCTGACCATGAATCAGACGATTGTCAATTCTTGTCAATCGAATATCTGGCATTTTTCGTGTCCTCCTTCCTTATTAAGATTAGCATTCATCGGACAGGTCAAAGCCCCTTTCCTCATGCCGTTTCAACAAGCTCTCTTTAAGAAAATAAAACACTTAAAGAGTAAATCTGCTTACGAAGTTTATTATACCAAATTCCCGCCTGATTAGTTTGCACTTTTTATTTATCCATTTGCATTTTTGCATTAGATAATTTTAATGAAAAAGTTATGCTTTTTTTATTTTTTTATCACAAAAGTTACAATCAACCTCTTTTGTTTTACATTTTTTCACATTTAATATAGAAGAAACACAAATTCCGCCTCTGAATCTCCCTATTTTTACATTTTTATAATACTACTTGTGATCTTTTGTATATTTACCACTCCATTTTTGCATTTTTATGCATCTATTGTATATTTTATGCATTTTTATTTAATTTTTCATTTTTCTATTGCATATTTATAAAATCAGGTGTATAGTATGGATAGTTAAAGCAAAAACAAACTTTTAAATAAGAAAAATATATTTCAGGAGGCAATTAAAATGAGCAAAGAAAAAGTTATACTTGCATATTCAGGAGGTCTTGATACGACAGCAATCATTCCATGGCTGAAAGAAAATTTTGACTATGATGTAGTTTGCTGCTGCATCGACTGCGGACAAGGCGAAGAACTGGACGGACTGGAAGAAAGAGCTAAACTTTCAGGCGCTTCCAAATTATATATTGAAAATATCATCGATGAATTTTGCGACGATTATGTAATGCCGTGCGTGAAAGCCGGCGCCGTTTATGAGAATAAATATCTTCTCGGTACGTCGATGGCACGTCCGGTCATTGCAAAAAGACTTGTTGAAATAGCACGTAAAGAGGGCGCGACAGCTATTTGTCACGGTGCAACAGGAAAAGGAAACGACCAGATCCGCTTTGAGCTCGGAATCAAAGCGCTCGCACCGGATCTGAAGATCATTGCTCCGTGGAGAATGACTGACGTTTGGACAATGCAGTCTCGTGAAGAAGAGATTGAATACTGTAAACAGCACGGAATCGATCTTCCGTTTGACGCAAAACACAGCTATAGCCGCGACCGAAACTTATGGCACATCAGCCACGAAGGACTGGAATTAGAAGATCCTGCAAACGAACCGAATTACGATGATCTGCTCGTTCTTGGCGTAACTCCGGAAAAAGCTCCTGACGAAGGCGAGTACGTGACAATGACATTTGAAGCCGGCGTTCCGAAAACTCTGAACGGAAAGGAAATGAAAGTTTCCGAAATCATTACCGAACTGAATGCACTTGGCGGAAAACACGGTGTCGGCATCGTTGATATTGTCGAGAACCGCGTTGTCGGAATGAAATCACGCGGCGTATACGAGACACCGGGCGGAACGATCCTTATGGCTGCTCACGAACAACTCGAAGAACTTGTTCTCGATCGTGCTACATACGAAGTCAAAAAAGATCTCGGCAATAAATTTGCACAGATCGTATACGAAGGAAAATGGTTTACACCGCTTCGTGAAGCAATTCAGGCATTTATCGATGTTACACAGCAATATGTGACAGGTGAAGTAAAATTCAAATTATATAAAGGAAACATCATCAAAGCAGGCGAAACATCTCCGTACTCTCTGTACAGCGAATCCCTCGCAAGCTTTACAACAGGCGAATTGTACGATCACCACGATGCAGAAGGATTTATCAACCTGTTCGGTCTTCCGTTAAAAGTCCGTGCAATGAAAATGCAGGAACTCGAGAAATAAAATTTATCCATACGACAATTTGTTTATGTCATAAAATCGGACAGCGTCTTGCTTTAATATTTTCAAAGCAAAACGCTGTCTTTCTATTCATTCTCTCTACATCCTCGAGAATGCCCATAAGTTCTGAATCTGCGGTTCCAGTCTTTCATAATCCCATAGCTGCCCGCTTCTGATCCTGCTGTTCGGATCATTCACTTTTATTTTTCCGTTTTCGACCTTCGTAAGCACAATAAAGTGTCCTGTCGTCGTAAAGTCTCCGGGCCGCATACTACATATGATCGGACAGCCGCTTTCCAATGCCGAAAATACTTCCGACCGGCTTAGACCAAGCTCTTCGCCCCATATTCCGAACGACTGAACACCTTCCGACATAAGCGTCCAGCTTGTTCCAGACTCTCCCGCATAATATCCTTGTTCCTCTGCAAACTTTGCCACCTTATACGGTGTGACGGACGGATCACAAAGCAGTCCGGAAACAACCATAGCGACCGCCGTCGGTCCACATCCGTTGACTGCGATCATATTATCTCCATAAACAGAATATCCCCATCTTTCATCCCACTGTAACAGGAGCGGAATCTCTCCTGCAGCCACTTCCCCGATCGTATCTGCCGGAGAAGCATCTTTCATTTTAGAATAATTTTTTACAAATTCCCAAGTTTCAGGATTTTTATCAAGGAGATCTTTGAGAGTATCCGCATTCTCATCGGTTTTGTCAATAGACTGATAAGCCTCTTTTGCTTTATACATTTCTTTTCCTTCTTTCAGAAATCCATTGACTGCCTGACCTAAGCCTCCTGCTCTGTAATTTTCATCCAAAAATCGTTCTTTCAGAAAAAGTACTGCCGCTATGACCGCAGCTACGCAAAATACTGCTGCCACTGCTTTTCTCAGAAATCTTGCTTTTTTCCTCTTCCGAAGTTTTTTTATTCTTCTGCTTTCGTTTACTCTGCCCCGATCTGCATTTCGTTTCTTAGGCTTTTACTCTTCATATCTTCCGTCGACGTTCCGCCGTTTTGTTCTGTCTGCGGGATGTGTTCGGAATCTTCTGTCTGCACCGTACTTTTCATTCTTTCTGTCAAAGCTTTCTTTCCGCATTTTATCGCCCTCTTACTGTTTTTTCTTCACAGCGTAAAGTATATCCGCAAACAGCTTTCTTTTCTTTAAACAAAATCCTAAGTTTTCTTTAATTTTACTTTTTCCGCAACACGTCATTCATAACCCGCAAAATGTTTCCGGATGCAAATTTTTCAATCTGTCTCCCCGTCAATCCCGCGCGTTCCAGCCTTTCCCACAATTTCCACATATCTTCCACATCCCGAATCTCTCCCGGAAGCGCTTCTTTTGAAAACCCGTCGAAATCCGTCCCAAGCGCAACCGCATCTTCTCCGGCTTTATCGATCATGTACAAAATATGTTTTACAATATCAGAAATTTCCGCTCTTCCTTCTTTTCTTAAAAATGCAGAATAAAAATTCACTCCTGCCACTCCTCCTTTGTTTCCAAGAAGGCGGAGCATTTCATCTGTCAGATTCCGCGGATGCAGGCAAAGAGATCTTGCGTTTGAATGAGATGCCACGATCGGAAATTCACTGTACTTAACGCAGTCATAAAAACCTCCGTCCGACAAATGTGACACATCCACAATCATGCCAAGCTCATTCATTCTCCTGACAGTTTCTATTCCAAATGGTTTCAGCCCTTTTCTCATCACTTTTCTATTAGCACTGTTTGGACTGCCGATACAATTTTCATAATTCCATGTCAACGTCATCAGACGGACGCCTTCTTCATACAATTCATCGATCCGCTCTGTTTTTCCTCCAAGGACACCGCCTTCTTCTACCGTCAGCACAGGGTTCAAAAAACATGTATTTTGTTGTTTTATTTTCCGATCCGCCTGATTACATCTGTCTATTTCTTCCTTGGCATATGAGATCATCCGGCGAACCGCCTTATATGCTCTGTCTTCACTTTCCTTATCTTCACCTGTTCCATCTGCATTTTGTATATAGATACCCGGATTCTTTGTTTTCTTTTCATCTGCATACCGCAGATCTGTTCTGTAATCTTTTAAATTTACAAAACACGCAAAAAACTGCATCTGCGCTCCCGCTCTTTCAAGCCGTTCCATATCTACGCACAATGTATTTTTCATCAGCGTTCCTTTTCTGTTTTTATAAATCTCGCTCACCGTATCGCAGTGCATATCGATCCATCTCATAGCTTTTCCTCTTTTCAAATTTTTATTTTCTTCTCTTATGTATAAGCAGTTCTCTTTTTACATATTCTGACTATAGCACAAGCGCAGTACAATCGGCGGCCTTCTGCAAAATAATACATCAAAAGGAGACTATATGCATCCTAAAATCGGCATCATCATATGCGGATTCAATGAGAATCGGCAGTTTGTACCAAATGTTTATATTCAATCCGTCCGTTACGCCAAAGGAATCCCTCTCCTCATCCCTCTTGTGCGAAGCGACAGGATGATCGATGACTATGTAAGTTTATGCGACGGATTTCTCTTTTGCGGAGGCGAAGATATCACCCCTCTTTTATTCGGAGAAGAACCGCAAAACGGAAACGGAAAAACAGACATTACGGTAGACCTTTTTCAAATCCGTCTCATGAAGCGCGTTCTGGCTTCCCGAAAACCTGTCCTTGCAATCTGCAGAGGAATGCAGATTTTAAATGTTTCCTGCGGCGGAACAATCTGGCAGGATCTTTCCCTTATCCCACAGCCGACGCTCAACCACACACAGCAGTCCGCATCCAGAGGAGATGTCAGCCACCGCATCAAAATCGAACGTTGCTCAAAGCTCAAACAATTTGTAGGCTCGTGCATTTATGTGAACAGTTTCCACCATCAATCTGTCAAAACACCCGGGAGAAACGTCTGTGTCAGCGCCCGTTCCCCGGACGGCGTCATTGAGGCAATCGAACTTTCCGGACATCCTTTCGCCCTCGGAGTTCAATGGCATCCCGAGTGCATGTATCGCACCTCGCCTGAAATGCGTTCTCTTTTCCATGAATTTATTGCACATTCACTTATAAACAGCAAAGATTCCGGACATACTATTTCCTGAAATATTATTTATAAAGGAGGTTATATTCATGACAGAAATATCAATCCTTGATCTTCAAAACCTTCGTCATCTTATCGGCGGATATTCCACTACCCACTGTAAAATGACAGATTATGCTTCAAAAGCCGAAGATCCGGAAATCAAAAAGCTTTTTCAGGAAGCGGCTGATTCCGCTATGAAAAATAAACAGGAACTGATGAAATTCCTGTAATCTTCCACAATTTTCATGAGACAAACAATCAAAATCATTACAGAACGAGGTGAACACAATGGATGAAAAGACACTGGTTTCAGATGCTCTTGTAGGAATTAACGGTGAACTGAAAATGTTCGGAGATATGATCCCACAGACAGAAAACAAAGAATTAAAACAATGCTTAAAACAGATCCGCAATCAGTGTGAGATGGCACAGGAAAAAATGTACACTGCCGCACGGGAAAAAAGTTATTATGTTCCTGCCGAAAAAGCATCTATGCAGGAAATCGAACATGTCAAATCTATTTTAAACGTAAAATAAGCCAGTTCAGGGTTCAGGCGATAAAAAACTGCCGCCTGAACCCTGATCCAACTATAGAACCAACTTTTCATAAGATATATTTTTCAATCGCCTCCGCAGCTCCGTCATGGCGATTCGACGACGTTACATAATCTGCTCGTTGTTTCAACATTTCCTCTGCATTTCCCATAGCAATTTTTAAACCGGATTCTTCAAACATGAATGAATCATTTTCCCCGTCTCCGATGCAGGCAATCTCCTCTTTCTCTATGCCAAGATGAGCAGAAAGCGCTTTCAGGCCATTCCCCTTGGACGCATCTTTTGAAAATATTTCGGCATAAATCCCGGTATACGCAGCTTTCACCTGAGGATACACCGAAAGGATCTCTTTTAATTTTTCCTTTTCTTTTGACGTAGGAAAATAAAACTGAAGTTCTTCTACATCACAATCACTTTTTGAAAGAATTTCTTCCATGTTTCTCACGCAGCAAACCGCCGCTGCATCTTTCCCGTAAACAATGCGGCCTGCCGAAGTAAAAAGCTTTCCCTGAGCAAAATAGCGGTGTCTTACATGCGCCGCAATGCCGAATTTTTCTTTTCGGCAGTCGGAAAGGATCGAAAGCGCATCTTCTTTTTTTATCAGAGCCCTGAACAATGTCTTCTTTTCTTTTACATCTGTCACCATAGCTCCGTTTGAAGTGATCACATAACGAAACAGATCTTTGTTTTTTTCGTCATCTTCGGTTTTGCTCTCCCTTAGCACACCTGCCGCCAGCCTGTGCGGAATACACCCTAAATTTCGTCCCGTACACGGAACAACCGTAATCCCGGCTTTCGCAGCTTTTCGCAGTACATCCAGCGTTCTGTCCGTCATACGGCTTCTCTGATCTAAACATGTTCCGTCCATATCGATTGCAAGTAATTTTATCATAATCTCTTACTTCCTTTTTGCGATACTACGCGCAACGTAAACTCCGCTGGCAGAAGCATGGGACAAAGAGTGAGTCACACCGCTTCCATCCCCGATCACATATAATCCTTTGTGATTTGTCTCAAGATGCTCATCTAACTTCACTTCCATATTATAAAACTTCACTTCCACACCATAGAGAAGCGTATCGTCATTCGCCGTACCAGGCGCAATCTTATCAAGAGCATAGATCATCTCAATGATTCCGTCTAAAATACGTTTCGGAAGAACAAGACTTAAATCTCCCGGCTCCGCTGACAGTGTCGGGCGCACGAATCCTTCTTCAATACGTTTTGCCGTACTTCGCCTTCCTCTTGTCAGATCTCCGAAGCGCTGCACGATCACGCCTCCGCCGAGCATATTGGATAAGCGTGCTATGCTTTCTCCATATCCATTGCTGTCTTTAAACGGTTCCGAAAAATGTTTCGCCACAAGAAGAGCAAAATTTGTATTTTCCGTCTGCTTCTTCGGATCTTCATAACTATGACCGTTTACTGTCACAATTCCGTTTGTATTCTCATTTACAACAATACCGTAGGGATTCATGCAAAATGTTCTTACCTTATCTTCAAACTTTTCCGTACGATACACAATTTTACTTTCATACAGTTCATCTGTCAGATGGGAGAAGATCACTGCCGGAAGTTCAACTCTTACACCTAGATCCACCCTGTTTGAGTTTGTCTCGATATCAAGACTTTCGCACACTTTCTCCATCCATTTGCTTCCGCTTCTTCCTACGGAAATAATACACTCCTCACACTCGTCTGTACTGTCCCCGCTTATCACACGATAACCGCCGTCAACCGCCTCCAGTTCATCCACACGATAATTAAACCGGAATTCTACTTTTTCTTTCAGCTCTTTATATAGATTTTCCAATACAATATAATTGATATCTGTTCCCAAATGCCGCACAGAAGCATCTAATAACTTCAGTTCATTTTGAATACAAAGTTTTTTAATATCCGTTCCCGCAGTAGAATACATCTTTGTTCCCTCTCCGCCGTAGGCAAGATTGATCTCATCGACGTATTTCATAAGGTCGATCGCAGTATCTTTACCGATATATTCATACAGTGTACCGCCGAAATCATTTGTAATGTTATATTTTCCGTCTGAAAATGCCCCTGCGCCTCCAAAACCGCTCATGATCGCACAAGTTTTACAGTTAATACAGCTTTTTATCTTCTTTCCGTCTATCGGGCATTTTCTTTTCTCAAGAGAATTCCCCGCTTCAAATACAGCGACTTTTAGTTCCGGCGCTTTTTTTGCAAGTTCATATGCCGCAAAGATTCCTCCCGGTCCGGCGCCGATAATAATCACATCATATCTGCTCATTTTCTTTTCCCTTTCTTTTTTGTTGTTTTTCTCATTGTTTTTATTTTTCTCTTTTTTAGTTTCTTTATTAAAATTCAGAGGTCAAAATATGCAAAAACATTTTTCAATATCACTTGACGTATACGCGACAGCACAAAAAGAAAGACCGTTCTCCGGGAATCACTTTCCGAGAACCGCCTTTCCTCGTTTTTATGTCTCTGCCGTTTATGATTACTCTACTTCGGAAAACTCATCTTTTCCTACTCCGCAAAGCGGACAGAGGAAATCTTCCGGAACGTCTTCCCATTTTGTTCCTGCTTCAACTCCGTTATCCGGATCGCCGATTTCTTCATCATAAATGTATCCACATACGTCACACACATATTTTTTCATGATAATACCTCCTGCAAATTCTCATCTTATTCTTTCATTATCTGCCGATAATACTTTTTCATAATAGCATAGAACTTTTCTTTTTTCAAGCGCCTCTTAAATCGTTTAAAATTTTAAAGATCATCGATCAATGCTGTTGATTTCGCATAAGCCGTCGAGCGTGCTTCAAAGAAATCCGTCTTCACCATATTGGCGTTTGAATACTGAGATACCCATTTCATTGTCTCCGGCTCTCTTTCACATCCCGGGTATATCGGGGCATATCCAAGGCTTTTCCATCTCAGATTGCCGAGATAACGGATATAATCTGTTATCATCTTTTCGTTCAATCCCGGCACTTCATTTCCGATCACATAACATGCCCATTCGATTTCCTGGCGAACCGCTTCCATAAGCAGTTCTTTCATCTCTGACACCATATGATCGTCAAACAGCTCCGGATGTTCTTTGCGAAGTTCGATGATAATATTACGGAAAAGCCATAAATGCGTATTCTCATCTCTGTTAATATACCGGATCTCCTGAGCAGATCCCGGCATTTTTCCGTTCCTGGACAAATTATAGAAAAACATAAAACCGGAAAAGAAATAGATCCCTTCCAGAACAAAATTTGCCATCATCACTTTCACTAAAGTCCGCGCATCTTTTTTTACCTGAAATTCATTATAGCATTCCCCTATAAATGTATTCCTTTTCAACAGATGTTCGTCTGTTTTCCACTGGTATAAAATATCCATTCTTTCATCAGGCGAGCAGATCGTATCAAGCATATAAGAATATGACTGTGAATGTACACATTCCTGAAACGTCTGAATGTTCAGACAGAGATTCACTTCATTTGCCGTAATATATTCTCCGACGCAGGGCAGATTTGCCGTCTGAATCGAATCAAGAAATACGAGAAAGGACAAAATTTTATCATAGGCTTTCCGCTCCGCCGGCGATAGATTCGGGTAATCTTTTATATCCTGCGACAAGTTGATTTCCTCCGGTATCCAGAAATTATTCATTGCCTGACGATACCATTCGGATGCCCATGTATATTTCAAATTATTATAATCATTTAAATTAGTTGTATTCCCGCCGATCATGCGGCGTTTCAGTACGTCCGTATCTCCGTCCGGATTAAAAAGCGGTTTGTGCGGAAGCGGTTTTTTTATATCAAATTGCTGCATAGTCGTCTCCTTTTTCTTTTTGCCGGCAGCAAAAAGCGACTTCTTGTTTTCTAGGAAGAACAAGACTCACACTCTTCTACTTCCAGCGATTTTGACCTTACATAGTATACTGTTTTTACGCCGCATTCCCATGCCTTTAAATACAGGTTAAGCACTTGGCGCATTGTATAATCGTTTGTTATATAAAAATTCATCGACTGAGCCTGATCCACATGTCTTTGTCTGACTCCGCATGCGCGTACAGACCAATTCTGATCAATATGATGTGCGTTTATGTAATACCAATACGTCTCCGGGCTAAGATCAGGCGCAACTCTGGGAAGCATAGATCCCTTTTTCTCTTCCAGGAAATACTTGTTCATAACCGGATCGATCCCCGCTGTCGTTCCCGCGATAATGGAAGTGGAACTTGTCGGCGCGATCGCCAAAAGATATGCGTTTCTCATTCCCTGTCTGTGTACTTTTTCCCTTAGCTCCTTCCACTCATCCGAGCAGTATCCCCGCTTTTCAAAATAGGCTCCGCTCTCCCAGTCCGATCCTTCAAAATATCGGTAAGAACCTTTTTCTTTCGCATAATCACTGCTTGCTTCAATGGCCGCATAATTAATCTGCTCAAACAATTTATCAACAAACGCCAAATGTTCTTCCGACTGCCATTTGATCTTATTTTTCGCAAGCATATGGTGATATCCGCTTACCCCAAGACCTATAGATCGATATGTATGGTTTGTGATCTTTGCGTAGGGAACAGGATAAAAATTCAGATCGATCACGTTGTCAAGCGCCCTGACAACCGTACGCACAACTTTACGGACATATGCAGGATCATTTACCGGAAGGTTACCAAGTGACAAAGACGCCAAATTACAGACGACAAACTCTCCTGCTTTTGTTGTATTGACGACTACTGTGTCTTTGTCTTCTGTCTGTATTTTTGTTTCAACCGTAGAAATCGCGGACATATTCTGCGCAATTTCCGTACAAAGATTAGAACAATAAATCATTCCTTTGTGAGGGTTTGGATTCGCACGGTTCACTGTATCTCTGTTAAATGCAAACGGAGTTCCGGTCTCCGCCGCTGATTTGATGATCAGACGGATCAGATCTTTCAAAAGAACTGTCCTTTTCTTAATTCTTGCATCATGAACACAATCCCAATAGCGGCGCTCCCATTCTTCTCCGAAACTATCTTCCAAACAATATCCTTTTACCGTCATGATCTCATGCGGGCACATCAGATACCAGTCCTGATCCAGGTTTTCTCCTGCCATTTTCCAGAACAGATCCGGATAACAGACTGCCGGAAATACATCGTGCGCTTTCATTCTCTCATCGCCGTTATTTGTCCGAAGCTGAAGGAATTCCGGCAAGTCTCTGTGCCATGCATCGAGATATACCGCGACCGCTCCCGCTCTTACCCCAAGCTGATCTACCGCAACCGCAGTATCATTCACGATGCGGACCCAGCGTATCACTCCGCCTGCCGCCCCTTCAAATCCTCGTATCATACTTCCCGATGCACGTACTTTCCCGAAATACAACCCCATTCCGCCGCCGTATTTGCTTACCATGGCAAAATTATCAATCGACCGGAAAATTCCTTTCAAACTGTCGGGAACAGTGTCAATAAAACAAGAACTAAGCTGATGAAACGGCTTTCTTGCATTTGCCAGAGTCGGAGTCGCCATTGTCACTTCTAATTTAGAGAGCATATCGTAAAACTCTCTCACCCACATAAGTCTGATCTTTCTTTTCTCATTCATCGCAAGATGAAGGGCAATCCCTAAGAACATCTCCTGCGGACTCTCCAGCGGAACATGCCGATGTGTTGAGATCACATATCTCTTTATGAGAAGATCCAATCCCGAATAGTTAAACAGCCTGTTTCTTTCTTTGCATATATAACTCTCCGCTTCTACGATCTCTTCTTTTGAGTAATTTTCCATGATATAAGAACCGTACAGTCCTTTTTCTGTCAGGTAAACAATCTTTTCATACAGATCTGAAATCCCGATCGATTTCTCTTCTTCTTTCAATTTTTCCGAAAAGCGAAAATCAAGCAGCCATCCTGCGATCATTTCCCAACGCGGCGCTTCCTGACTTGTAAGTTCCGCCGCCGCTTTGATCAGCGCGTCGAATCTTTCCCCATCGTCCATATCCGTTTTCAAAAATCCCGAAAATTTCTCAAAAAGAAGTTCCAATGAATAAACTTTTTCCGGAAATTCTGTGTGTATGTCATATAAAAGCTTTTCCAACCGTTCTTGAAACTGCAAAGTACGGCACACAAAGCTGTCTGTTATCAAAGTCATTCCTTTTTTCTCAAATGTTTCTGTCATCAATTCCTCCTTTTTTCTTCCTGTATCTTTTCCTCATTTTCATGAAGACCTAAAACGCCTTCTACAAGAATCTCAACATCATTAAATATATAATCAAATGCTCCTGCCTGACACATATTGATCAAAACCATTCCGACCGGCACTGACAAGATCATCCAGAGTAATCCTCCTGCTTTATAGCCTACATACAAAAGCAGCAGGGTAACAAGCGGATTCAGTCCGACACTGTCGCCAACCATTTTCGGCTGAAGGAGCTGTCTTACAACCTGTGTGATCACATAGAGGACGACCAAAGATACCGTCATCTTGTAATCACCCATAAAAAACTGATACACAGCCCACGGTATCATCGCTGTTCCGGTTCCGAAAAACGGAAGGAAATCAAGAAATGAGATCAAAAATGCCACAAGAACAAAATATCCGATGCCCATAAATCCAAGTCCTGCCGCTAAAATCAAAAATACGACTCCCATAATCTTAAACTGCGCTTTAAAATATCCGCCTAATGCATATTTCAAATTATCCGAAACAAGAGTCATCCTCTTTTGAACCGATACAGGCGCAACTTTTTTCAGCCATGCAAGCACATCTTCCCTCTGAACAATGAAAAAATATGCCGACATAATAGCTACGACAAACGAAACAAGATAATACGGAACTCTTTTTGCAATATTTCCTGCGGCAGATACAGTCGGTTCACTGATTCCCGATACAACTTTTCCCATATATTGATCAAGATTCGACGCAACTGTGTTCCATCCGTTCTGCACAACCTCGGGAAGCCTATCGAATACTCCCGAAAGAGTATCTCCGATCTGACTCAACCCGCTTTCCAGTTGTGCATATATCGACGGAAAATCTCTGACTAAGCTGGCGACTTCCAGAATGAGCCGGCTGATGCCAAGATAGAGTATACCGACGATTCCTCCGAGAACGAGGATAACGATCAACGCCGAACCAAGCTTTTTCACTATACGCAGCCGCTTTTCCAGCCAGTTTACAAGCGGAGCCGCCACTGCGGAAATAATCCATCCGATCACAAACGGCATAAGAAACCCGATCGCTTTTATTCCGATGATCACAAATGCAGCCGTCGCTGCCAGACTAAAAAGCAGCCGTATGCCGACCTGCCAATAAGGACGTTTATTCTCCATCCTGCGCCTCCACATTAAAACATTCCGCTTCAATCAGTTCCCATATATCCTCTTTTCCCTGTTTCGACACCGAGGAAAAAGGTATCACTTTTGTTCCCGGAACAAGATCCAGACCTTGTTTAAGCATTTTTACATGTTTTTGTATCTGACTTCTCTTAATCTTGTCAAGCTTTGTCGCAATGATAATCGGATGATAACCTTGCTCTACGATCCATTGATACATCATTCTGTCGTTCGCCGACGGATCATGTCTGATATCAATCAGAAGAAATACTGCTTTTAACTGCTTGGAACTGTGCAGATAACGCTCGATCATCCGCCCCCACTGCTCTTTTTCTTTTTCCGAAACACGGGCATATCCATATCCCGGAAGATCGACAAGGTACATTTCATCATTTATATTATAAAAATTGATCGTCTGTGTTTTCCCCGGTGTCGCCGAAATACGAGCGTAAGATTTTCTATTCATCAAAGCATTGATCAAGGAAGATTTTCCTACGTTTGATTTTCCGGCAAATGCGACTTCCGGCTTGTCATTTTCCGGCAGCGTACTCGTAATTCCGCACACTGTTTCGAGATTAATATTTTTGATTACCATAATGAACTTCCTTTCATTTTCGTTTTCTGCCCATAGCCGCCTTCAGCACTTCATCCATGCTCTCTACAAACAGAATTTCCATTCCTTTTGTAATCTCCGCCGAAAGTTCTTCTACGTCCGCCTGATTTGCTTTCGGAACGAGCACCGTTTTTATCCCGGCGCTCTTTGCAGCCAGAAGCTTTTCTTTCAAACCGCCGATAGGCAGCACGCGCCCTCTCAGCGTCACTTCTCCGGTCATAGCCAAATCTGCCCTGACTTTCTTTTCTGTAATTGCCGAGAGCATCGCCACTGCCATTGTTATTCCTGCCGACGGTCCGTCTTTAGGTACTGCGCCTTCGGGAATATGCACATGAATGTCATGTTTTTCAAAAAAATCCGGCGAAATGGCATATTTTTTACTTACCGAACGGATATAACTGATCCCCGTCCTGGCAGATTCTTTCATCACATCTCCGAGCTGCCCCGTAAGCATAAGTTCTCCTTTTCCCGGCATTACATTGACTTCGATCTGAAGCGTATCGCCTCCGACGCTTGTCCATGCAAGTCCCCGGACAATTCCTACTTCCGCAGCGATATTTGCCATCTGATAAGTATACTTCTCTTTTCCGAGAAAACGATGGATATTTCGGTCTGTCACTGCAATTTTTTTTCGTTCTGTCGTAAAGATTTCTTTTGCAGCCTTTCTGCACACATTTCCGATCTCTCGTTCAAGCTGGCGCACTCCGGCTTCTTTCGTATAATTTCTTGCTATCTTCCAGATTGAATGTTTACTGAACGTAATCTGCTTCGGAGTCAGACCATGCTTCTCTATCTGTTTCGGAATCAAATGCTCCTCGGCAATATGGAGTTTTTCATTTTCCGTGTAACTGCTGATTTCGATCACTTCCATACGATCAAGCAGCGGACGCGGAATCGTCTGCAGCGTATTTGCCGTCGTAATAAAAAGCACTTCCGACAGATCAAGCGGAACTTCCAGATAATGATCTCTGAACTTATGATTCTGTTCGTTGTCCAACACTTCCAAAAGAGCCGAAAACGTATCTCCTTTATAGTCTGTACTCACTTTGTCGATTTCATCCAAAAGCATGACGGGATTTTTTACTCCCGCAGTCCGAAGTCCGTTAGCGATCCGCCCCGGCATTGCTCCGACATATGTTCTTCTGTGTCCTCGTATTTCCGCTTCATCTCTGACTCCGCCTAAAGAAATGCGGACATATTTCCTTTTCAAAGACCGTGCAAGCGATTTTGCGATCGATGTTTTTCCCGTACCCGGCGGTCCCACAAGACAAAGTATCGGACTTTCTCCTTTTTTTGTAAGCGCACGTACTGCCAGAAATTCCAAGATTCTCTCTTTCACCTGTTCAAGCCCATAATGATCTTCTTCCAGTACCATGCCGGCATATTCCAGATCATTATGATCCTGCGTAGAGCGGTCCCACGGCATCTCAAGCAGAGTTTCTATATATGTGCGGATCACACCGCTCTCCGCCGGTGAATTCAAAGAACTTTTAAATCTCCCGATTTCCTTTTTCAGCTTTTCTTTTACTTCTTCCGGCGCTTTTAACTTTTTCAGTTCTTTTTCAAATTCTTCTGCGTCAGATGCGGTCGATTCCTCTCCGAGTTCTTCCCTGATCAGTTTTAACTGCTCGCGCAAAATATATTCTCTTTGATGCTTATCGACTCTTTCTTTTACTTTCCGCTGTATCTCTTCTTTGATATCGATGATCTGCACTTCATTCACAAGTTTAAACGCTAGTTTTTCGTATCGTTTCAGCAGATCCGTCTCATTCAATATATCTTGCTGATCTGTGTAATAAAGAGGAATATTCGCCGCAATCTCATCTACCAGTTTCCGCAGGCCTTTCATCTCGACTAACTGGGAAACAGCTTCTTTAGACATCTTTCCGTTTTTTGCCGCGTAACTGACAAACATATCTTTCAGTCCCCGCTCCATAGCTTCTGTATTTACATCTTCCGGAAGAATCTCTTCAGAATCATCAAGAAGTTCTACATTTGCCCGTAAGTACAGATCTGTATATTCAATCTCTTTTAGTCTTCCCCGCATTTCGCCGGATACAAGCACACGCACAATATGCTTCGGCAGTTTAATGATCTGTTTGATCGTTCCTACCGTGCCGATCTCGTATACGTCCTCCATCTTAGGATCCTCTGTGTCGATCGATTTTTGTGCAGTCAAGAAAATCTTTTGTTCTTCCGCCATCGCTTCTTGTATCGCAGCAACCGACCGTTCACGGCTTACATCAAAATGAACAACCATTTCAGGCATAATAGTCATCCCACGCAAAGCTACCATCGGCAGGCTTTTTATCGTATTTTCCATGTTGTAACCTCCTGCTGTATCTCATCGCGCAGATCTTTTCCTGCGCTGTCTTATATTTTTCGGACATTTTATCGTATACATAGTAACAATCGCCGGAAGTGACAAAAGGCACGTTCCGGGATTGTAAGCAGTCGCCAAGGTCTCTGGCAAGCCAGGACTTTGGCTCGTCGCTGTTGCAAAAAGCGGGTGTGATGCCCCCATCACACCCGTTTTACACAGTTCCCTTTTATACAGTTATCGATGTTCTGTATATTTGTTCGCAGCTATGCGCTCTGCGATGTCAAAAAAGATCTTCGCTCTTCTCCGTCTCGAAGATACAGCGGCTCACCTTTTCCTTCTACCACATCTCTTGTGATCCTGCATTCTTTAATCGTCTCATCAGAAGGAACCTGATACATCGTATCCATCATGATCTTTTCCATGATCGCACGGAGTCCGCGGGCGCCTGTCTTTCTTTTCAGCGTCGTTTCAGCCACTGCGATAAGAGCGTCCCGATCAAATTCCAGTTTTACTCCGTCCAGCTCAAGAAGCTTCTGATACTGTTTTACGATCGCACTCTTCGGCTCTGTCAAAATGCGGATCAACGCATCCTTATCAAGCAGGTCAAGCGTAACCGTCACCGGAAGTCTTCCGATCAGCTCCGGAATCAGTCCGAACTTCACAAGATCCTGCGGAAGCACTTCCTGTAAAAGTACATCCATATCATACTCATGCTTTTCCGCGATTTCTGCATTGAAACCGATCGACTTCCTGTCAAGACGAGTCTCGATAATCTTGTCGATTCCTTCAAATGCGCCTCCGCATATAAAAAGAATATTCGTTGTGTCAATCTGAATCAGCTCCTGATGAGGATGTTTCCTTCCGCCCTGCGGAGGAACTGATGCAACCGTTCCTTCTATGATCTTCAATAAAGCCTGCTGTACACCTTCTCCTGAGACATCTCGGGTGATCGATGGATTTTCTGACTTTCTTGTGATCTTATCAATCTCATCAATATAAATAATGCCGTGCTCTGCTCTCTCAATATCCCCATCTGCCGCCTGAATAATCTTCAAAAGGATATTTTCCACATCTTCGCCCACATATCCTGCCTCTGTAAGCGCCGTCGCATCCGCAATCGCAAAAGGCACGTTCAGCACTTTCGCAAGTGTCTGGGCCAGAAGCGTTTTCCCGCAGCCTGTCGGACCAAGCATTAAAATATTGCTTTTTTGCAGCTCTACCCCGAGATCCTGTTCTGCCATAATTCTTTTGTAATGGTTATAAACTGCCACTGAAAGTACTTTTTTTGCCTCATCCTGTCCGATCACATAATCATCAAGAAAAGCTTTCATCTCTTCCGGTGTCAAAAGATTAATATCATCAAACAATTCTCTTTCGTTATAATCTAATTCCTCTTCTATGATCTCAGAACAGATTCCGATACACTCGTCGCAAATATATGTGCCGTTCGGACCTGCGATCAGCTTTCTTACCTGCGCCTGCGTTTTATTACAAAAGGAACATCTGACGATATCGTCTGTCGGTTTTCCTGCCATATTCTTTCACCTCAAAGCCAAATTAATGTTTTGCGATCACCTCGTCGATCAAACCGTACGCCTTTGCCTCATCGGCAGACATAAAATTGTCACGCTCTGTATCTGCCTTGATCGTCTCAAGTGATTGTCCTGTATTTGCAGCCAATATTTCATTCAATTTCTGTTTCGTACGCAGAATGTGTTCTGCCGCGATCTGGATCTCTGTCGCCTGTCCCTGCGCTCCGCCTGACGGCTGATGGATCATAATCTCCGCATTCGGGAGGGCAAAACGCTTGCCTTTCTTTCCGCCTGCAAGAAGGAACGCTCCCATACTTGCCGCCATTCCGATACATACTGTAGATACGTCACATTTGATATACTGCATTGTATCATAAATTGCCATTCCTGCCGTCACAGACCCTCCCGGGCTGTTGATATAAAGCTGGATGTCTTTGTCCGGATCATCCGCCTCAAGGAATAAAAGCTGCGCCACGATCACACTTGCGGACACATCGTTTACTTCCTCTCCGAGAAAGATGATTCTCTCTTTCAAAAGTCTTGAGTAAATATCATACGAGCGCTCTCCGCGGCTCGTCTGCTCGATGACATAAGGTACTAAACTCATGGTCAATACTCCTTTCAATCTGTCAGCCTTCTTTGGCACTTATAATATTGTTTGTATAAACGCCGTTTTCAACGGCCGTTCTACAGGCCAAACTGCTGCATATACATATTTTTTTGAAAAAGGTGCGCCATACAGCACACCTTTGTATCTTGCTTAACCTTCTACTGCGGCATTTGCGATCAGGGTAACTGCTTCTTGGATCGCAATGTCTTCTTTCATCTGTTTCTTTTCGTTTTCGCCCATGTATTCTTTAAGCTTATCAACTTCCATCTTATAGGAATCCGCCATCTTCTGAAGTTCCTCATCAAGACGCTCCTCGGAAACTTCGATATTCTCCGCTGCAACGATCGCCTCAAGAGTCAGTCTTGTGCGGATACGTTTCTCTGCCTCCGGCTTAAACTCTTCCATCATCTTTTCTTCCGAAAGACCTGTAAACTGGAAGTACTGTTCCATCGTCATACCCTGCTGCATAATGCGGCGAGCGAAATCGTCTACCATCTGTCTTGACTGGAAGCTGATCATAGCTTCCGGAATATCCATCTCTGCATTGGCAACTGCCTGCTCTACAGACTGGTCTTCTCTCTTTTGCTTTCCTTCGTTTTCTTTGCGCTCTTTGATCTTCGCTTTTACTTCTGCCTTATATGCGTCAACAGTCTCGCTCTTCTCAGATACGTCGGATACAAACTCATCATCGAGTTCCGGAAGTTCTTTTGCCTTGATTGAATGCACTGTACATTTGAATACGGCAGCTTTTCCGGCAAGTTCTTTCGCCTGATACTCTTCAGGGAATGTCACATTGATCTCTTTTTCTTCGTCAATGTTTGCTCCGATCAACTGATCTTCAAATCCCGGAATAAACGCTCCGGATCCGATCGTCAACGGATAATCGGAAGCTTTTCCGCCTTCAAAAGCAACTCCGTCGACAAAACCTTCAAAGTCAAGCGTGATCTGATCTTTATCCTGAACCGCTCTGTCAGTTACATCGATCGTTCTTGCATTGCGTTCACGCTCTTTGTCGATCTCCTCATCTACTTCTTTCTGTGTAACTCTTGTAGAAACTTTATCAACTTTCAGACCTTTATATTCACCGAGTTTTACTTCCGGTTTTACAGCCACCTCTGCCGTAAAGATAAATTCTTTACCTTTCTCAAGCTGTGTGATCTCGATCTTCGGCTGTGACACAAGCTCAAGCTCACACTCGTCATATGCTTTCGCATACGCTTCTGAGATCATGCGGTTTGCCGCCTCATCATAGAACACTTCCGGTCCGTACATCTTTTCGATCATCTGACGCGGAACTCTTCCTTTACGGAATCCCGGAAGACTGATCTTGCCGCGCTCTTTCAGATAAGCTGCCTGAAGCGCTTTTTCCACTTCCTCTGCCGGTACTTCGATCGTTAATTTTGCCATATTATGTTCTAATCTTTCTACCTGTAAACTCATTTTTTTCCTCCTTGAATGTGCTGACTTCAAAACTGCCTCTTCGTCATATCGCACTTATAAAAAAATATACACTCGCAGTCATTGTCATAGTATAGCATACACATCCGCATATTTCCAGTATTTTTTCGTCCAAGTTCAGACATACATGAAACACACGGGAAAAATATTTTTGCAGACTGTCTATGCATATACGATAGATTCCGCGATCTCGTTCGCTTTTTCTGTTCCGCAGAGCAGTTCTGTCAATTTCAAAGCAAATGGAATCGCCGCTCCCATCCCTCTTCCTGTCGTAACATGTCCGTCTGTAACCGCCGCCTCGTGCACGACCTGTGCACAGTCAAGTCCTTCTTCAAAAGACGGATATGCACATGCTTTTCTTCCTTTCAAAATACCAAGTTCGCTCAAAATACTCGGAGCTGCGCAAATTGCCGCAAGATACTTTTTCTTCTTATCGAATTCACCGATCAGATTCCGAAGGCCTTCATGCTCTTTCAGATTCAGCGTTCCCGGCATTCCGCCCGGAAGTACGAGCATATCCCCATCCGAAAAATCCGTCTCCTCAAACAGCCGATCCGCTTCCACAATGATTTTGTGTGCCCCGTTAATCTGTTTCTGTCCGGTAATCGAGATCGTCTCCACATCGATCTTAGCCCTGCGCATAATATCAACAACCGTCAATCCTTCAATTTCTTCAAATCCGTCCGCCAAAAAAATGTATACTTTCAAATTACTACCTCCGTATTTTACTTTTTCTTTCTTTTCCGCATTCGCTCTGCTATAATCATTATAGCTTAAAATCAGCGGCGAATTCAACTCAAAGCATTGCTCCTTGCATAGTTTTTACAGGTAAAACCGGCTCATCGCCGCTGCAATAAAATTTATGCCGCAAAAATGCGGCGGAATGGAGAATATTTATGGAAATCGAACGAAAATTTCTTGTAGATCTTTCCGATCTTCCGTTTGATCCGAAAGATTATCCGGCCAGAAAGATCGAGCAGGCTTATCTATGTACTGCCCCGGTCGTCCGTATCCGAAGAGATAATGACGATTTTTTCCTTACTTACAAATCAAAAGGAATGATGGTAAGAGAAGAGTACAACCTTCCTCTCACAAAAGAAAGTTACTATCACCTCCTGTTAAAAGCCGACGGAAGGATCATTACGAAAACCCGCTATGTCATCCCTATCGAAAACGGCCTTTTTGTTGAACTGGACATTTTTGAAGGCGACCTTGCCCCTCTCGTTCTCGCTGAGATCGAATTTCCCGATGAAGCGTTTGCCAAAGCTTATCAGGCTCCTTCATGGCTCAAAGAAGACGTAACCTACTCTTCCGAATATCACAACAGCACCCTCAGCAAAAAAGATTGAAACAGGAAACTCATCGGCTTCAGACAATGGGCAGTTCACCCTTGTCTTTTGATTTTTCAAGTTACTATCGTTATATTATTTTTATTTTCTTCATGGACATGCGTTCTCTGTCGTGATACTATATTACAGTAAATCGTTTCTGCATCTGCTCTTTTTAGTTAGATGTACGCATACGATCACCGTATTTACACGGCAGCTTACAGTTTAATCCGGAGGAATAAGTATCATGGGACTTTGCAACAACAGAATTGTAGTAAAAGTGGGAACATCCACATTGACAAACGACGCGGGAAAAAGTGATCTTCGCGCCATCGACCGCCTTGTCTGCACACTTGCCGACATCCAGAATATGGGATATGAGGTCATCCTTGTATCGTCGGGAGCGATCGCAGTCGGCCGTAACAAGCTGAATATGCACGAAAAGCCGGACAGCATGCGTATGAAACAGGCTGCCGCAGCAGTCGGACAATGCAGTCTGATGTATTTATATGATAAATTTTTCGGAGATTATGATAAAACAGTCGCTCAGATCCTTCTCAATGCAGAAGATATCGAGCAGGAAGAAAAGAAAGAAAACTTAACGAACACATTTGACGCCCTGCTTGAAATGGGAGTCATTCCGATCGTAAACGAAAACGATTCCGTAAGTTATAAGGAAATTGAATCCGAAGACAGACTTTTCGGCGACAACGATATGCTTTCTTCTGTCGTATCCGTTCTCTGCCGCGCTAAGCGACTTGTCATTTTTTCTGATATCGACGGTTTTTATGACAGCGACCCCCGCCTTCACCCGAACGCGAAACTGATCAAAGAGATCCGTCAGATCGATGAAAGCGTCTATTCTCTCGCAGGCGGCGCAGGATCAAGACGCGGAACAGGCGGTATGAGGACAAAACTTCAGGCTGCCGAACTTGCCGCTTCACAGGGCATCGATACGATCGTGACGAACGGAAAACACCCTGAAGCTTTGTACGATATCGTAAACGGAAAACAGGCGGGAACTTTATTTGTCGGAAATAAGGACTGCCTGTAATAAAGATATCTATGACATCTATACAAAGAAAGCAGTTTCCCGAATTCAGGTTTTTATATTTTCAAAACCTCTATCGGAAAACTGCTTTTTTCTTTTCCTCAGTTATCTACTTCAACTCTGCCTCTTTTATAAAGCTTTGTAATTCTTCGCTGTCTTTTAAAAATTTCATCTCTTCATCTGTTTCGATCGATTGAACGAGCGCTTTTTGTAACTGCGAACCAAACGACTTATCAACTTCTTTCGTCTGAATATGACGATACAAAGGCGAACTGTTAATATCCCATTTTTTCGTAAGTGATCTCAGCATCGGCAAAAGTATCTTTACCGCCTTCGCTCTTTTTTTCGTAGCCACATAAAGCTGAAACTGTGCACCGTAAGAATTATATTCCCACAGATCAAATACCTGCGCCGCCTGCTTGTCGATATCCGCAATATATTCCGCGTCTTCCATCCGCTTTTCTTTCAATGCGATCTCCATTAACGTCATCAGCGCCCCATGAATTTCGGTTGTGGCAGACAAAAGCTTTTCTTCTGTCAGCTTTGCCGCTTTTTCTAACTCTCCCTGCGCAATGTACAAATTTGCCTGAAGCTGTTCTCTGTCGAGCACCCTCTTTTTTGAAATCGTATCCAACACTTTCTGGGCCTGTTCATAATCCTGTTTTTCCATCAATTTAGAGATCAGATACGCCTGCGCCTGTTCTCTGATATCAATCCGGTCACTTTGCATTACCCGTTGAAATAAAGCTTCGATTTCCTCTTCGTATTTTTCATATGAATCAATTCTGTTTCCTTGAAACAACAGCAGGCCGTTTAGCAGCATCGCCACGTTACCGATCAGCAGATCACAGGTAGGGTATTCTTTAATTTTCCCGATCGCAAGAGAATATCCCGCTTCAAAGCCGTCTTTTTTTGCCGCTTCAGACACTTCATTCAAAAACAGCGCAACTTCTTTCTCCGACAGATCATCCTGAAAAGACAGCAAGGTGTTCAGATCCGTATCAAGAAGCCTGGCAAGCGCCGGAAGCAAGACTATGTCGGGACACGACGTTCCTTTCTCCCATTTATTGACAGCCGGAGCCGTCACCCCAAGATAATTCGCAATCTGCTCTTGTGTAAATCCTTTTGCCAGACGGCGTTCTTTTATAATTTCATTGATTCGCATAATAATAGGCACCTCTCTTGTCTAAGCTCAAATACATGTCTAAATCAAATATAACATCTCTTCTTCACTTATACAATTAAGGCGCCGTTAATTTATCCTTATGTTTTTTTAACTGCCGGTATACCGAAATAACTTTCCCAGCCTTTATATTTTGTATGATATCCGTGATTCTCTTTTGGTATTAAATCATTCTTTTCATCTACACGCCCCGCTCTACCTTTGGCTGCCACATGACAATCTCATTCTGACCAAGACTTTTTTTCACATCGATGACTCTTTGATTCGATGAACCTCTGAACACAAGACGGATATCTTTTAACGCCTCTACAAACTCTCCGTCCACAAGCACATCTAGCATAGAGAGCATTTCATCTGTGTATTCACATCTTGCGCGGCTGTCATTTAAAAGCTGCTCATCATACAAATACCCTGTATAACACCATATATTTTTTTCAGGATAGCTCTCTCTTACTTTTCGGAGAAGTCCGACAAGCGTCTTTTGATTCTCCGGCTCAAACGGTTCGCCGCCAAGTAATGTCAATCCATTAATATAACTTGGCGAGAGCGCCTCCAAAATCTCTTTTTCCGTCTGATCTGTATATTCGCTTCCGTATTTAAAATTCCAAGTATCTGCATTGAAACATCCCGGACAATGATGCGTACACCCTGAAACAAACAAAGATACTCTTACGCCCTCACCGTTTGCAATATCACACTTTTTTATTTCGCCGTAATACACCTGAATTCACACCTTTCCTCTATACTCTCTTATCCGTTTGATCTATATATGCAATGAATCACCGGAAGTGCCAAAAGGTACATTCCGGGATTGTAATCGGTCGCCGTTAAAAAAACAGGATACCAAGCAGGGCATCCTGTTTCTTTTGATTCATTTATCCCTCTTTGTTTGTCACCCGATATTTTACAGGTGAAGCACTCTTTCTTTGATCTCCTGTGTTCTTCCCTGATTCCAGAACTGTGTTCCGATGTAACCGCATGTACGTCTTGCTACATTAAGAGTATCCTGATTGCGGTTTCCGCAGTGCGGACATTCCCACTCAAGCTTTCCATCTTCAGACGTCACGATCTGGATCTCTCCGTCGAATCCACATTCCTGACAATAATCACTCTTCGTATTCAGTTCCGCATACATGATATTATCATAAATAAAACGGATTACCTGAAGAACCGCCGGAATGTTGTCCTGCATATTCGGCACTTCTACATAACTGATCGCACCGCCTGTAGAAAGCGCCTGAAACTGGGATTCAAATTTCAGTTTGTCAAACGCATCGATCGGCTCACATACATTAACGTGATAACTGTTCGTGATATAACTCTTATCCGTCACACCCGGAATAATACCGAATCGTTTCTGAAGGCATTTTGCAAATTTGTATGTCGTACTCTCAATCGGAGAACCGTAAATACTGAAACCTATATTTGTCTCCTCTTTCCATCTGTCGCACGCTTTATTCATGTATTTCATTACGTCAAGCGCAAATTGTGTAGCCGACGGATCTGTGTGCGATTTTCCCGTCATATATTTCACACATTCGTAAAGTCCGGCATATCCAAGAGAGATCGTAGAATATCCGCCATAAAGCAGATTATCAATCTTCTCCCCTTTTTTCAGACGTGCCAGCGCGCCAAACTGCCAAAGGATCGGAGCCGCATCCGAAAGAGTTCCTTTCAGACGGTTATGTCTGCACATAAGAGCCCGGTAACAAAGATCCAGTCTCTCGTCAAACACTTTCCAGAATTTGTCCTCATCTCCGCCGGAGGACAATGCTACGTCCACAAGGTTGATCGTCACAACTCCCTGATTAAAGCGTCCGTAAAACTTATAATTTCCGTTTTCGTCTTTCCACGGGCTAAGAGCGCTTCGGCATCCCATAACCGGGAAGCAGTTTCCTTCTTTTAGTTCTTTCATCTTTTTCTCGGAAATATAATCCGGAACAAGACGTTTTGACGTACATTTTGCCGCAAGCTCCGTCAGATAGAAATACGGAGAACCTTCGTCGATATTATCTTCTTCAAGCACATAGATCAGCTTCGGGAACGCCGGCGTCACCCATACGCCCGCTTCGTTTTTCACGCCTTTATAACGCTGCTTTAACGTCTCTTCGATGATCATCGCAAGATCTTTTTTCTCCCGCTCATCTTTCGCTTCGTTCAAATACATAAATACTGTAAGGAACGGAGCCTGACCATTCGTCGTCATAAGCGTGATCACCTGATATTCGATCGTCTGAACGCCTTTTATGATCTCTTTTTTTAAGCGGCCTTCCACAATATCATTGAGCACCTGCTTCGGATAATCGATCCCTACCATTTCCATTTCCTGAAGGACTTCCGCACGGATCTTATCTCTTGATACCTGAACAAACGGCGCGAGATGCGCAAGCGAAATACTCTGTCCGCCATACTGGTTGCTCGCCACCTGTGCGATGATCTGTGTCGCAATATTACATGCCGTTGAAAAGCTGTGCGGTTTCTCTATCATTGTTCCGCTGATGACCGTTCCGTTCTGGAGCATATCTTCCAGATTGACAAGATCACAGTTATGCATATGCTGCGCATAATAATCCGAATCATGAAAATGGATGATACCCTCTTTATCCGCTTCGACAATATCTTCCGGCAAAAGCATTCTCTGCGTCAGGTCACGGCTGACCTCTCCTGCCATATAATCTCGCTGCACGCTGTTGACCGCCGGATTTTTATTGGAATTTTCCTGTTTGACATCTTCGTTATTGCACTCAATAAGTGAAAGGATCCTGTTGTCCGTCGTATTTGCCTTACGCACAAGCGATCTCTTATAACGATATCTCACATACCGTTTTGCCAGTTCAAATGCTCCTGTCGCCATGATCTGGTCTTCCACAAGATCTTGTATCTCTTCAACCGAAACCGCACGGTTCAGTTTATTGCACTTAAACTCGACAAACTCCGCAATATCTTCTATCTGCGAATCGGTCAGACTTCTCCCTTCCGATGATGAATCCGCTTTTGTCACTGCAATTACGATCTTCTTAATGTCAAATACTTCTTCGGCTCCGTTTCTCTTGATAATCTTCATATTTCGCCTCTCCTCATCTATCTTTTTTTCAGATGCTTTTCCGCTTTCTCCGCCTTTTTGCGTATTTCACGGAACATTTTCCTCATGTCTTGCATCGCACGGCTGTCATATCCCGTGCTGTCTAAAATCTATTCTAATACAAAATATAGTATAATGCAATCCCCAAAACACATGATAATGTATTTTCAGAACAAGCCTGTTTTTATGAAAGATTGTCGTTTTTAAGGGAATATTTCCGTTTCCTTTTACACAAATAAACTTCACAAATAAAATTATCTGTCACTTTCCCGCAATCCGAATCCCAAACCTGTTAAATCCGACAGATTTCAAGCAAATATAAAAAATCATCTTATCGCTCACAAAACAATCGCTCATCATAATATAAAAAGATATCAAAAATAAGACCGCCTGTAGCGGAAAAGCCATTTTCCCACTGCAGACAGCCTTATATACTGTACAGATCTTTTTGTATTTACAATCTTTATTATGTAATCTTATCTGCTTATTTGCTTTGCTTTTTTTGTCTTGCGAAATAATCTTTCGTCTCTCTTACGACAACACCGCTTAACGCCAAAATCGCGATCAAGTTCGGAAACGCCATCAGCGCATTAAAAATATCCGCGATATTCCAAACGGCCGCAACCGTCATATATGGTCCGATAAATACTGCAAGAATATACAACCAGCGGTACCCTTTTACTACGGATTTATTTCTGTTAAAAAGATATTCGATACATCTCTCACCATAATAGTTCCATCCAAGTATTGTAGTGAACGCAAAAAATACAAGGCAGAGCATCAGTGAGAACGAAGCTACGATCGGAGGGAACGGCAGGCCTTTTTGGAATGCCGCCACCGTAATTTCAACGCCTTCCAGTTCCGGGTTCATCCATGTACCCGCTATCACAATGGAAAGGCCTGTCATTGTACAAATCACTATCGTATCGATAAATGTTCCTGTCATAGACACAAGTCCCTGACGAACCGGCTCTTTTGTCTTTGCCGCCGCTGCTGCGATCGGCGCACTTCCAAGACCGGATTCATTTGAGAAAATACCACGGGCGATTCCTTTTTGCATCGCAACGACCATTGTTCCCATTGCCCCGCCTGCCAAAGCGCTGCCCGTAAAAGCTGATTTTATAATAGATACAAGCGCTGCCGGAACAGCCGTAATATTTGTAATAATAATGATCGCTCCAAGCGCCACATAAAGCACTGCCATAAACGGAACGACAATTTCCGATACTTTCGCGATTCTTTTAATTCCGCCGATCACGACAAGGCCGACACAAAGTGTCAAGATCAACCCAGTCACAACCGTAGCCATCGTATAGTCATGACCAAAGGCAGAAAAAACAACGTTTGATGACTCTGGATCAAAGAAGTTTTTCACCGCTGACGAAATACTGTTTACCTGCGTAAAAGTACCGATACCGAAAAGGCCGACACCGGCTCCGAAAAATGCAAAGATTTTAGCCAGCCATCTCCAGTTCTTTCCCATTCCGTTTTCAATATAGTAAAACGGTCCTCCGAGAACATGTCCGTCTTTGTCGATCGTGCGATATTTGATAGCCAGAAGACCTTCGGCATATTTTGTAGCCATTCCGAAAAACGCCGCGATAACCATCCAAAACAGCGCTCCCGGACCTCCTGCTGCCAATGCAGTTGCGACTCCTGTGATGTTTCCCGTTCCGATCGTTGCCGATAACGCCGTACAAAGCGCTCCGAAACTGGTTACTTCACCCTGTCCGTCCTCTTCATTTTTAAACATAAACTTTAGGGCTTTCCCGAGATGTCTTATTTGTAAAAGACCCAGCCGGGTTGTGAGAAGAAATCCTGTAAACAGGATCAGAATGATCAACGGCAGACCCCACACCGCTCCGTCGATCACCTTAATGATTTGGTCGATTTGCTCTAACATTCCTTTATACCTCCATCCTTTTGCCTGAGAGACTCGCGGCGTCTGCCTTAAAAACAGAATATACCGCTTACACCTTCGGCGCTCTTTCACCGGCCTCGCCACAGCCGATAAAGAGACTCTCCTGAGTTTTCTCTTTCGTGCTTTAACACGACATAGTTCAGAATAACATGGAAAGTATAAAAAAGCAAGAAAAATCGCCCGAACCTCAAACGATCCGAGCGATTTTTCTATTTATAAAGGCTTTTGCAACCTTCTTTTATACCGTGCCTTGCGATCGACACAATTACTGACGACGTCTTTTTCTCTCAAAAAATGCCGCTGCCGCTGCAAATAATCCGAAGATACCTGCCGCTCCCCATCCAAAGAAGGATGTCGCGTCTCCCGTCTGAACAGCCTGACCTTTATTCGGTGCACCCGGGTTCTTATTGTCCGTTGTTCCTGGGTTCTTATTGTCCGTTGTTCCCGGTTTCTTCAAACCATCCATCGCTGTCTGAAGACTTGTCTGTGCCGCGTCAACTTCCGCCTGACTTGCATCTTCTTTTGCAAGAACAGCCTGCGCTTCTTTTAACGCCTCTGCAAACGGCTTCCATGTTTCAGATGTATAATCTTTCTCCTTCAAAGCCTCTGCTTTTTCAACTAATGCCGTCAAGTCAGCTTTATTTACTTCAACTTCTTCGTCTTGGAATCTTCCCATCACACGGATCTCTGCCGCTGCCGAGAATTTATTTGCCTCATCTCCTGTAGTCGCAGTCGGTACGAGTTTTACGTCTGTTACATCTTTCACTTCTTCAAAAGCAACCGCCTGCCATCCGGTTCCTCCGAAGCTTGCATCCGCTACTTTTTCGTAGTCGGCAGCGCCTGCTTTTTTCACCCAGATTTCCGCTTCCCTGATAATACCGTTTCTTCCGCTTCTCTGCTGAAGTCTTAATCCGCTTACTGTCGCCGGTTTATCTAATTGCAGATTTAACCAGTGGTTTTCAATCGGTGTTCCTGCCCATACAGTATGCCAAATTGTATCGGCATTACCGTCTAAGACGTTGCTTGCAGGTCCTTCTCCGCCTTCCTGCGCCTGCTCGCTTCCTGCTGTAGCAGTCATCTGCTCTTTCGGAAGATCTTTGGAATCATCTGTCGCATCGATTCCAGCCGAGTTATCCATCGTAACCATAGCAGCTTTTAATTCATAGTATGCTTTCTCGATTTCATCCTGTGAAGCTCCCTCTTTGTCAAGAACCGCTTTTGCTTCTTTAAGTACGTCCTGGAAGCTGCTCCAAATTTCCGGTCTGTAATCGATTTCTTTATACTTTTCTTCTGCTTCTGCAACTAATGCGGCAAGTTTTTCCTTTGTAACTTCTTCTGTTACTTTTTCGATCACGAGGTTGTCAAGAACAAGCTCTTTGTATCCGCCGAAGTTCGCCTCTGCCGCATCCGGACTCACGCCTTGAAGATCCGGAGCCTTCTCTGTAGAGTAGATACCGAACCATGTCTGTCCTGTGGAATCTCCCGTAACCTGCATTGTAAAATGTCCGTCTTTCTCTTTTCCCATGCTCATCGGAAGTTCTTTGAGCTGAACGTTTCCGTTATACTCGCCGACACCGACTGCAGCCGCGTAAATTCCGTCGCTGCCCGCCTGATAATCAAAGCTTACATTGTATGTCACACCAGGCTCGAAACGGAAGTTCTGCGGGATCGTCTGGTATGCCAGCGTAGATCTCTGTGTCAGTCCGTTGATCTTCACAGACCAGTCTCCGTCAAGAACATCATCCATCTTCTTCACATCCCATCCTGCCTGTGTGTACTTGTCATGTCTTTCAGAAAGATGGATTCTGTTATCCTCTACTCCTTCAATTCCTCCGACTACGAACGGGTAAAGTCCCTGTACGCTCTTTTCAAAATTCTGTTCAAATTTTACAACTTCGCCCTTCTCGTTTGTCGTAATGTTCTTAGAATCGTTTTGCACGATACGGATATCATCGAAGTATGAAGATCCTTCTCCTGCTTCCCTTGCGATCGTAAGAGTCACATCTCCTGATTTCGGCGCTGTAAAGAATATATACATATTCTGGAAATAGCTGCTTCCGTCTACTGTCGAACTGTTTGTATTATGTGTATATGCTTTTACATAGTTCTTAGCGATAGAACGTGTTGTGTAGTTTGATCCAAGTACTTTATCGCCTGATTTAATTTCTACAGATGCTTTGGCGTCGCTTCTGTTATCTACGCCTACTAAAACAGCATACTGTTTTCCTGCTTCCAGATCTGTCAGTTTCTGTGTCATAGAAACTTTTCCGTCCAGTTTCATCATCGGATTGCTGTGCTGGCTCTTTGCGATCTGCGCTGTTCCTTCGCCTGCTTTTGTCCACATATCAAGGCTTCCACTGTTGAATCCTGCATCTACGATATGCATTCCTTCACTCCATGTCACTTTGATATTTTCTTTTTTGCCTTTGCATACTACATACGGAACTTCTGATTCTGCTTCTAATGTGATCTTACCGTCAACAACATTGACCGTCTTCTCCTCTGTCTTTCCGAGATCTGTCAGTTTGTATACTTTGACGTCTTTTAAGTCTGCCCAACTGTCCGGAAGCTCCCACTGTGTTGTTCCGCCCTGCGTATTCCAGTGGTACAGCTTTTCATCTTCTGATTTTACTTTTTCTCCTGTCTTCGCATCCCAGATCCACGGCAGCAGATAAGACTCTGTTCCTTTTTTGTTTCCGTTGCGGATATCGTCGTCTGTTCTGTCTCCCTGTGATACCGCGCCTCTTGCGATCACTTTTCCGTCCAAAGTCATCGTTCTGTCTCTGTATGCCGCCTGAGCCGGATCGTTTGATCCCCTCTCAAGAACAAGCGTAGATCCATCTTCATCTTTCAAAGTGATCTTCATTTCAGGCGTCCAGTTTACCGCTCCGCCTACGTTGACCGGTGTTCCGTCTTCCCAATCTACGATCTGATAATGCTGGATGAATTTTGTCGTCAGGTCATGTGTGTAAAGATTCGTAATATACGCGTCATAATCGTTACGTCCCTGCCATCCTTCAAAGTCTTTCATGTTATATCCGCCAAGAAGAGGAGCAACCGCCGCGCCTCCGTAAGTCGGATAATCTCCTACCCATGAATCTTTCTGGTGGTTACGCAGGAAACGCATCACATCACTGTTCTCTCCTTTTGCGCCTTCCCCGCCATATGTAAGGTCTGTTGCCCAATGCTGGAATGTAGAGTCATACTCGTTTGCTCCACCCCATTCGTTGGACATACGCCATCCGTTGTCATTAATCTCTTTGGACAGCTTACGGGTCTGCTGGGAATCATCATTGTCACTTCCCGTATTATTTCCCCAAATATCTACATAGATGAAGTCAAGCATATCTTTTCCGTCGCCGCCGAGGATCTCATGAAGTTCATCAAAGCGCGCTTCTCTTTCTCCTGTGGCAAGGTCATAGATACTGTCAAGTCCGATTCCCTGATCGATCCAGTTCCATCCATAACGAAGACTTCCGTCCTTATTACGGCGAACATTATCATCCTTAAACGCTTTTGCTTCCGGATACATCTCGCCTGCATTGACATGGATACCGAATTTTGCTCCGTAATCCGCGCCTTTTTCAAGCAATGTCTTCATATCTTCCGGTCCGCCGATTCTCTTTCCTATATCTGCGTAATCCGGATGCGCCGAGTCATGTCCTTCATTCGCATAACCTTTCAGCAGGACAGATTGTCCAAGACCGTCTGTGTGCATTGCCACACGTTTTACGTTATCTAATGTTGTCAGGAACGGATTCTGCGCGTGAGAACCGAAGTTCATCGCAATACGGTACGCAACCAATTCCGGAACTTCCTCGCTCTTGAACGGATTGTTCATAATATCACGGAATGCAACCGCTCCGTCCTGCCAGTCAACATTTTTATCGCCGTTGCAGTTTCCTGTGATCACGACTTTCATCTTCGGATTTTCTGTCTCTTCCAAAACCCATGTCCGATTATGAGAATCTGTCATCACTCTGTGCCAGTACCATGCAGAACTTCCAAGTCCCATCGATACATAGCCGTCTTTTTTCTCTGAGACAGACATCACTCTTGTATTATTAGATCCGCCGGAAGAACTTGCTCCGGCATTGCGACCTTCAAACTCTGAATTGCTCCAAAGTCCTGCGCTCATCTCATCGTTAGAAACAAAGGCATACATGTAGTCTCTCTCTCTGGCAGGCGTATTTGCATTTACTTCTACATATTCGTCACCGCTTACCTTTGTTTGTGTGGACATAGCAGCGCCTATTAAATTGGCATTTTTCTGTGTACTGTTTACAGATACAAGACTGTGATTCGGGATCTCGATCGTCTGGATCGGATTTCCCACCTTGCCGCTTTCCAATGCTGTGCCCGGTTTTCCTTCTGTCAGCTTATTTTCCACTTTCGTAATTTCAAATGAAACCGTATTGTCTTTTGCTGTCAATTCTGCCGTAAGAACTGCGTCAATATGTTTTTCTTCATTTTTCACAGTCATCTCATACGTTGCTTTGTCACCCTTGATCGTTGCTTTTACATCACCTTTGGAAAGTTTCACATCTGTTCCGTTGATACGCACCGTATTGATAGCCGAAGTCTGACCGTAGAACGTCTTGCCGTTTAAATCGCCCTTTTTCATCTCGTATTTTACAACGCTCGGGAAATTCTTCGCTACATAAACGTCCATATCCGCTGTAGAAAGCTTCTCTGTCTCTATCTCTGCTGTCTTTTCCAGTTTTACGGCTTTTGCTTCCACGTTGCCTTCTGTTACAGTTACAGATGTCGTCGCCGTCTGATATCCTGCCTTCGTAATCGTCAGCTCATGCTTGCCGGCTCCTAACTGTAAGGAATATTTTCCGTCTTTATCCGTTTCAGCCGTCAGATTTCCTGTCGTTACAACCGCGCCTTCCAACGCTTTTCCACTCTCATCTGTTACACTTCCCGTAACAGTATATGTAACCGCTTCTTCCTGTCCTGTATAATGAATATCTTTCAAAAGGACATCTGAACCGATCTGTCCCCAAGAACCTGCTTTGATCGCAATTTTGTTCCCGAGAGAATCTGCGATACCGGAAAAGTCTTCTTTATCAAACACAACTTCTCCGTTGAGCGTAAACGTCATCTTATGATCTGCTGTCCAGTCGATGCGAACCTTTACTTCCTGATCTTTCGTCGGCGCAGGTTTTCTCGTCTGCTGATAATAGTCTCCGTTGCCGCCTTTGTATTTCTGCCAGAACCAGCCGCCATTGTCATATCCTATGTACATACCGTTTTGATCCGTATTATATCCGAGGTAAACGCCTACTCTGTCACTGTCGCTTATTCCTGTATTTGCATTATTTGATTTTAAAGTAAATGAAAAATATCCCGGCTTGTTAAAATCAAATGTATTTGGATTTACAACCATCTGCGGTCTTGTTCCGGGATTATTCCGATTGCCCGCAGCTGATTTAATATGCAGCCAGCCATTTTCCACAGTGACTGTGTCTCCGTCTGCTTTGTTATCCTGAGTCCATGCATCATTGATCCCATCTTCTAAAGCTGCTGTTTTTTCTGTAACATCAACTTCTTCGGCAGATGCGGTCTGAATGTTTGACGGAAGCATAGTACCTGTCATAGATGCAACCATCACAAGACTCAAGAGTCTTAAGACTACTTTTCTTTTCATACCTTTTCTCCTTCCCTTCAGGCTGATTTTATATTTCAGCCAATATATCACATCCTCCATTATAGCAAATTACCAATTTTTTACAATGTATTATTCATATTTTTAGCGTTTTTTTGTCTATTTCTTATCTCCCTTACTTTTCCCCGTCGTTTTTTCTTTGTTTTTTTGTATTTTATTATTCTTTTTGAGCATTTTCTCTCACTTCTTCCAACATCTCAGCCACTGTTTTTCCATACGCCGGATGGCGCACATACGGCGCGATCTCAAAAAGAGGCCGCAGCACAAAATCTCTCTTGTGCATTTCCACATGAGGGATGCACAACTCGTCTCCTTCATATACGAGATCATCATACAAAATAATGTCCAAATCAAGCGTTCTCGGACCCCAGTGAACGATCCGTTCTCTTCCCGCCTCCATTTCAATCCTATTTAATTCTCTTAACAGTTCTTTCGGATAAAACAAGGTTCTTAATTTCAGACATCCGTTCAGAAAATCATCCTGATCTGTCACCCCATACGGAGGCGTTTCGATAAAAGAAGAGCATTTTTCGACAACGCATCCTTTTAAAGCGCCAAGCGCTTCAACTGCATCTGTAATATATTTTTCTCTGTCTCCCATGTTAGATCCAAGTGCAATATATGCGGTATGCCATTGCCGCTCGATCACAACGCTGACCGTTTTCAGCGGAAGGCGCACCGGAGCCCACGGTTTCTTGATCTCCAGTCTGATCTTCTCTAGTCCGGCTGTATGCAGCAAAAGTTCTTCTGCAAGCGCTTCTGCCGCCCTCTCCAATAATTGAAATGTATGCTCCCGCAAGTAGCGGTCTATAAAAGCGCTCACTTCCCCATAATGAATAGAAGCGCTTAGATCATCCGTAAGTCCCGCCCTTCGTGTGTCGGTGTAAAGAACTGCCGAGACTAGAAACTTTTGTCCCAACACATTTTCCTCCGGAAATACACCGTGATTCGCAAATACTTCCAGATCTTCTATTCTGATCTCATCATAATCTTTTTTCATTTTCTGTCTTCCTTCCTCCTTACCGTACATTTTTCTGTATGACAACTCTTTCTTCACCTTAACTATACGAAAGCGAAGCAGTCAGTCCGACAGCTTCGCTTGCCTGTTTTACAGTCCTGATTACACTTCATGTTCCCGCATGAGCGCCTGCGTCATAAGTATCGCTCTTTTATTCTTCTCTACGTCATGAACACGGACAAACGCACATCGTTTCTGCACCGCATAAACCGTTGTCACAAGCGTTCCTTCTTCCCGCTCGTCTGCCGGAAGATCTAATGTAAGACCGATCACAGATTTGCGTGACGTTCCAAGAAGGATCGGTAATTTAAATTCATGCATGATCTCCAGTTTCTGTATGATCTCCAGATTCATTTCATATGTCTTTCCAAAACCGACTCCCGGATCAAGGATGATCTTATCCCGTGCAATTCCTGCTTTATCTGCAATTTTAACGCACTCTTTCATATCTTTCATAAAATCGAAAAGAAAACTATCGTATACCGCCTCGTTCCGATTATGCATCAGACAGCATGCAACGTCATGTTTCGCGATCACATCTGCCATTTTCTCGTCATATTTTAATCCCCATATATCATTTACAAGATCTGCCCCCGCACAAACCGCAACTTCAGCCACCGCGCTTTTATATGTATCAATAGAGATCGGTACGTCAAATTCCTTTTTCAGTTTTTCAATGACCGGAACGACGCGCGCGATCTCTTCTTCGTCCGTAATCTGAACATGTCCCGGACGGGTAGACTCACCGCCGACATCTAAAATATCCGCTCCTTCTTTTATCATCTTTTCTGCATGAAGAAGGGCTGCATCCATCTTATCAAAACGTCCTCCATCCGAAAAAGAATCCGGAGTTACATTTAAGATGCCCATAATATATGTATTGTGTTCTGTGTCAAATTCTCTTCTGCCTATGATCATATTTTTATCTCCATATTTTTCTTCTCTTCACTCCAGTTACATTCCCGGTTTGCCGGACATGAAAGACACAGCCTCGACGCTTTGTCCGCTTCATACAAAAGCTTTTCCAATGTGTCCTCCCCGTCACGAAGCCGTCTGTGTCCGCGCACCGCATTTTTTATCGTTCTTTTTTCTTCCTCAGAAAATCCCGTTTCTTTCGGAAGTGTATCCAGTATTTCCCCGGCGATCCGCTCTCCCGCAATCTCATGGGGAACTTTTTCTTCATATTGAAGCGCTTTTCCTATATCGTGCAAAACCGCGGCGGCATAAATTACATCTTTACGAAAACCGTATCCCTTCTCTAAATTACGGATATATGCTATTCTTGCCACATCCAACAGATGCGACATCTGATGCCTGCAAAAAATACGTTCCTTTTCCGCGCGCTCCAGCCTATGATAGTATTCCAAATACAGCGGATGGCAAATCACTGCATTTACTCTGTCCATTTTTCCTCCTTTACCGGTCAGTTTCCCGCGTCCGGTCTACCCTCTTTCAAGCATTCTGAAAAAACGTTCTTCCAAAGCCGGATCTGTCTCAAACAGCCCTCTTTTTGCAAATGTCACCGTCCTGCTGCCCGGTTTTTTTATTCCTCTCATCGTCATACACATATGTTCTGCCTCGATCACAACCGCCGCGCCTTTCGCCTTCAGTTCGTTCATCAGCGCATCTGCGATCTGACCCGTAAGCTGTTCTTGAAGCTGAAGCCTTCTTGCAAACACCTCTACCGTTCTCGCCAGCTTGCTAAGCCCCGCAACTTTTCCGTCCGGAATATACGCAATGTGCGCTTTGCCGTAAAAAGGAAGAAGGTGATGCTCGCACATGGAATAGAACGTAATATCTTTTTCTACGACCATATCGCTGTTTTCCACATGAAACGTCTTACAAAGATGCTCTTTTGCATCTTCTTCGTAACCTCCGTATATTTCCTCGCACATTCTGGCGATCCTATCCGGTGTTTCGATCAAGCCTTCTCTGTCGGCGTCTTCTCCGATCCCCTCCAATAATAATCTGACTGCTTTCTTTACTTTTTCCTGATCTATCATCTTTTCATCCTTTATCTTTTTCTATCAATACATCTGTCGCTTATCCTGTTCTTTTTCAACCGCTTCCTTTACTTTTCCCAAATAGGACAAAGAGCCAAACGCAAGGATCACGTCGTCTTCGTCTGCGTTTTCCAGCGCTTCTTTTACCGCCTGCTTAATCTCGCCGACAGCATACGCGGGCACATATTCAGACTGTGCTTCAACAGCTTCTTTTAGTTTCTGCGCGCTTAGCGTACGTTCTTTATTCGGAAGATCGACCGTATATACGCATTTTGCATACGGAATCGTCAAACGGATGATCTTTTCATATTCTTTATCTTGAAACACACCCATTATGTAAATAAGCTTCCTTCCCGGGAAATACGCTTCTATTGATTCCCGCAGTCTTTTTGCCGCATCTTCATTGTGCGCTCCGTCTACGAGAAATACAGGCCGCTCCGAAATACATGTAAACCTTCCGAACCATTCTGTATCGAAAAAACCCGTCTCGACCGCTCTCTTTTCCTCTTTTTTCAGCAGTCCCGGAACATGTACTGCCTCCCATGCGGTAACAGCGTTTATGAGCTGATATTTTCCCGAAAGACGGATGCTTATATTTTCGGAATCTTTATAAGAAAACCGCATCCCGCGATAATCTTCTTCCAAGACAACTGCTTTTTCCGGCTCTGCATAAATAATCGGACAGCCAAACTGTCTTGCTTTTTGTTCTAAAATTTCTCTTACTTCCTGCTTCTGGGGCGCTGATACAACGATGCATCCCGGTTTTATGATCCCCGCCTTATTTTCGGCGATCTCGGAAAGTGTATTGCCGATCACACCGATGTGATCCATACTGATCGGCGAAAACACGGCGCAGACTGTATTTTTCACAACATTCGTAGCGTCTTCCATCCCTCCCAGCCCTGATTCTAAAACGACAAAATCGCACTTCATTCTTTTATAATATAAAAATGCTATCGCCGTTTCAGCCTCAAAGACTGTCGGAAGCTGTTTTCCCGCTTCCTTTAACCGAACGATAGCATCCTGAACTTTTTCTGTCTCTTCTGCAAAAGCATGCTTTGATATCATTTCTCCGTCAACTTGTATCCTCTCACGGTATGAGACAACTGTCGGTGATACATAACGCCCGATCCTGTATCCTGCTTCACTTAATATTGTGGAAGTGTAGGCAAGCACAGATCCCTTTCCATTCGTTCCTGCGATATGTATGAACCTTAAATCATCCTGAGGATTCCCAAGTTCACGCAGCAGACCTCGAATTGCATCTAAGCCAAGTACACTTCCGTATTTAGACAATTCATCTAAATATACCCTCGCTTCTTTATAGGTCACACTTTTGTTCCTTTCCTGAATCAATTTCATTTTCCGCCCTGCTTTTTGCCGAGCAGACTTATCATAGCACTATTCGTTTCATTGTACAAGCTTCATATTTGCAACAATTCTTACTTTGTATAGACATTTGCTCCTTTCTGTGTTACGATAAGTGTACTACATTAAATAATACACTTAATACACTCATTTTAAGGAAGGGACAATTATGATTACGATTGACTATCAAAGCAAACTGCCTTTATATGAACAGATTGCTAAAAGATTTCAGACGCTCATCTTAAAAGGCGCGCTTCCACCCGATTCGCAGATGCCTTCCGTTCGTTCCCTCGCAATGGATCTTTCCATCAATCCGAATACGATACAGAAAGCATATTCGCTTTTGGAACAGGAACGCTATATTTATCCGGTAAAAGGACGCGGAAATTTCGTTTCCGATACGACGCTTCTCGTTGAACAGACAAAGAAAACACTTCTCGAGAACGTTTCTCGCCTTATCGCAAACGGAAAAGAACTCGGAGTAAAGCGCGCAGAATTCACGCAGCTTGTTGACCGGATCTATCGAAAGGAGGATTCTCATGATCGAGTTAAAAACGCTTGATAAAACATTTCAGATGATCCATGCTTCCGACCACATCACCGCTACTATCCCGGACGGTATGGTATTCGGACTGATCGGATCAAACGGAGCCGGAAAAAGTACGCTTCTGCGTATGATATCCGGTATTCTCAAACCGGACGAAGGAGAAGTTCTCATTGACGGAGAATCTGTTTTTGAAAATCCTTCCGTAAAATCACAGATCTGCTTTTTATCGGACACCCCTTACTTCTTTCCGAATGCAGATATCCAACAGATGAGAAATTATTACATGCTCTGTTACCCGTCGTTTAACAGAAAACTGTTTGACTCTCTTACAGACAGATTTAATCTTGATCCAAAACGAAAGATCAGCAGCTTTTCAAAAGGTATGAAAAAGCAAGTTTCCATTTTGCTCGGTCTTTGTTCAGGAACAAAATATCTCCTCTGTGACGAAACGTTCGACGGACTTGATCCGGTCGTTCGCCAGGCTGTTAAAAGTCTTTTTGCCGCAGAGATATTGAATCGGGATTTCACACCGATCATTTCTTCTCATAATCTGCGGGAGTTAGAAGACTTCTGCGACAGCATCGGACTTTTGCATCAGGGACAGCTTCTGCTTACCCAAAGTCTGGATCAGATAAAGTGTTCCGTCTGCAAACTGCAGTGTGTCATTTCAGATCCACATAAAGAACAGCAGTTTCTGTCTTCTATAAAGATATTAAAAATGGAGCGTTCCGGTTCTTTACTTACGCTCACACTTCGCGGAAGCCACTCAGATATTCTTTCTGCGGTACAGACTTATGATCCTGTTTTTGCAGAAGTCCTTCCGCTTACACTCGAAGAAATATTTATAAGCGAAACGGAGGCAGCCGGTTATGATATCAAAGATTTCTTATATTAAACTTATACGAGAGGACATACGGCACAGAGGATGGCTCGCCGCCCTTTCCGGCGTCCTGTTATTTCTTTCAATGCCTGTTTACACACTGATCTACCTTGACAGTTATTCTGAAGATCCTGAAGTATTAAAAGAGTTCGCGGATACATTTTCCGGATTCATTAACGGATATAATTCCGCTTTTCTCATCATACTGATCGGAATTCTCGCTTTCGCAGTCGGAATAAGCGGGTTTCAGTTCATGCATAAAAAAGAAAAACTTGATTTTTACCACGGACTTGCGCTCAAACGTCATCAGTTGTTCGCAATCTCTTATTTGGCAGGACTGTTCCTCTTTCTCATCCCATATATAGTATGTACTGTATTGACGATCCTTGTCGGCGCTGTAAAAGGAATTATGACTCTTTCTCTCGCCGGAGAATGTTTTCTTACAATGGGGACGGGAATCCTCGCATTCCTTCTGATCTATCACACATGTATTTTTGCGGGAATGCTGACCGGACGAAGCGTAACGATGTTCCTCGGAACACTTGTCATCGGAGTCTATCCAAGCCTCGTATTGACACTGCTTCCGTCGCTGCGAGATGCGTTTTTCCAGACAACTTATAACGTACACGACAGTATACCTGAAAAACTTTCGGAATATCTTTCGCCATTTCCGTTGTTCATCCGCATGCTTGAACAAAATAATTCTTACTCGAATGTGTTTATGATCACCGCTGCTCTTGTTTTGATCGTTCTTCTTTTGGCGGCCTCGATCATGCTGTATCGCATTTACCCTTCGGAATCAGCCGGAAATGCCCTTGCGTTTAAATTTACACCGCCTGTATTTAAAGTACTGATCAGTATTCCGACCGCAGTGTTTATCAGTCTTCTTGTAAAATCATTTATCGGAGCTTCCGGCACAAAATGGATCATTATCTTAAGTATGCTCGCCATTGTCCTGCTATGCGGATTGATCGAGTTTATTTACTGGCAGGATCTGAAAATGCTATTAAAAGGATGGCGTTCTTCCGTAATTGCCATCGGGTTTGTAGCCGTTTTGCTTGCAGTGTTTCAATTTGATTTTACCGGATATGACACATACCTTCCGAAAGAAGAAAAAATTGCCCGGATCGGAACGCTTCCCGATTCGTTCGCATCCTATTTCTGGTATCCCGAAGACTATACTTCAGAGGATGACAGGGAAAGTTTCGTTCTTTCCGATGACGTTGACGTTTTATACAATCTTGCGCAATCGGGAATCGAAAACGTGAAAAAAGGCATTACTCCAAACACGCTTTACTCCTCTCAGACATCGATGCAGACGGATAAAGATTCCGACAATTATATATGCGCCGCATTTTGCTTTGAACTGGAAAGCGGGAAGAAAGTTTATAGAAACTACTGTGTTTTCTATAATGAAACGCTTGAGGCATTCACAAAGCTCTGCCAAAAAGAAGATTACCGCAAGGAACTTTTCCCGATCTTCCATGTGGAGAAAGAAAACGTATCTTCTGTCTCGCTTCAGGATATTTATATAACGCCCGAAGAATTACTTCTGACTGCCGAACAAAGAACAGAACTTCTAAGCGCATATGAAAAAGACGTATTAAACACAGATATCCGAAAACTCGGAAGCGAAGTTCCGATTGGAGAATTTTCCCTTACGATCCGCCATGTTCCTAACAAAGAGACGAATACGAATCAGCCTTTCCATTCATGGGTGAACGGAACGCGTGAATGGAATGCTGCAGTCAATACAGCTTTTCCGGTAACTTCCTCCGAAGATGAAACCAATTACAAGACGTTTTCGATCGGATCATTGTACATTTACGAAGACTATGAAAATACACTTTCCTGTCTTGAAAAATACGGATACAAAATAAAAAGACTTATCCGTGCAGAAGATATCGACTCTGTCACTCTATACTTAAGCGGCGACTCAATGAAAAACAAAAAATGGAACGATCTTTTAGCATCCTTTTCTTCTGCCAAAGATGAGAACAATTCCGATCCGGATAAAGCTGCTTACGAACAATCAGATGAAAAAGATGCAACGTCAATGTTCACGATCACAGCTCCCGAAGATTTCCGGCTTCTGGCAGAACATCTTTACCTTAATCCTTCTGATTTTCTCGACAGGGGAGGAACGTCACGTGATTATGCAGAAGTTACATTTAAAAAAGAAAACAATACTTTCACTTATCTTTTGAAGTAAACATTTTTGTCTGATATTTCTGACAAAACCGGCATTGCATCCAACAGCAGACTCTTTTCTTCATCTGCCCACGGAAGCAATGCCGGTTTTTTCTTTTATTCTTTTTATTTCCTGCTTTTTTACTTCCTGCCTTTCGGAAAATATTTTAATAATACTTTACTTTTACTCTTCTTCCCATTTTTTCTGCTGTAGAAACAAGCTGTTCTACAAGATTCTGCCGCATACTCAGATCAAAGTTCAGTTCCGACTCTCTATGGGCGTCATTCACAGCCGTTCCTACGAACAGATTCAGTTCCGTACATTCTTCAATCAAAAGTTTTGCCAGCTTAGACGCTCCGTTTTCCGCATCAAGCTCATCAAAAAATTCTGCATCGAACTCATCTCTTACATATTTTTTCAAAAGCTTTATGCATTTTCCGAGAGTAAGCACTCCTTCCGTCACAAGATCGATTCCTTCTATAACTGCCATCGGAGGAATATCGGGATTACGGCTGTCCACCTTTGTGACAATCTCTTTTCCGAGGATACGCGCCGCAATATTAGCGCTCGTTCCTCCTGCCACAACTTTCTTTCCTTCCGTATGCATAAACTCATACATCATCCGCTCGTCATCTTTTTTCTCTTTCGGCGGTCCTGTAAAAACATTTACAATTCTTCTGTCAATCACGCGTGCAACCGCAACTGTCGTATCGTCTCCCGGTTTTTCTTCATACAGTTCGTCGCATGCCTGACTTAACATAACTGCCAGACGGGACGCAGACATCGTCTTTTTCGTACATTTAAGCGTATACTCCGCCATCGCTTCCCACGTCCATCCCTGAAGGTTCAGAATCGATCCCGCTCCGGCATAGATCACACCGTCGCTCATCAGGACAAAGCAATCGTTTTTCTGTACTTGAAACCGATATTCATGTATCTTTTTTCCCTCGATCTCGCGGGTTTCATATGCATAGTTCACAATCTTCCCATCACGGATAAACACACAGGACGGATTGTCAAACTCTACAAGATACGCCTCACCGCTGTGAAAGATCTGCAAAACAGAAAATGTCGCATACGCCACCTTTCTCACCTGACATATCGGAAGCGTTTTTGCAATCGTTTCTACACACGACTCCAACGCCGCCCCCTCATATAACATCGTTCCGAGAATTTTCGACGTCAATGTCGCCAGAATATTCGCCTTCACACCGCTTCCCATCCCATCTGCAAGGATCAGTATATCGGAATCATCCGTCTTTAACACTTCTACTTTATCTCCGCACAATTCTTCGTGATGTTTATTCAAACTCTTCCAAGCTACATCAATACTTACACTCATGAACCTCTCTCCGTCCTACTTCTTTTTTCTGACTTTCATCTGTTTCATCTTTAATCGTAACAGTTCAACCGCGCCATTCGTAAAACCGCACTACGTGCTTATCATGGCTGAACTGTTACCTTTAATCTTCTTCATTCAATATCGAGTCTCTCAATTTCGTCAATGTAACTTTCGTCTCTGCCGTTGTCTCGCCAAGCAGCCCCGCGATCTCCTGGGCGACCATCATCTGCTTTTCGATCACTTTCTGCGCCATTTCCACAGTTCCGACTTTCAGCTTATAATGCTGTTCCCGCACTTTTTCTTCCCGCGTCACATCTTGATATGTCACCAAAGCGGCATCCAGATTGTCAATGTATACGATCGTCTCTTCCACTGTCAGCCTGTCATTATCAATCTTGATCTTTTTATGCATCACCGGTTTTTTCGTGTCCAGCACTTCTTCAATATCCTCTGTCTCGATAAATTCAAAAATATACCGTTGTACCGCTTCCTCCCGTCCGACTCCGAGAAGATCCTGCCCTTTCCTGTTGCAGTCTAATATCTTCATATCGCTTCCGATGACAAAGATCATATTCGGCGTCACATCCATCACGACATTAGACATCGACTCTGCCTGTGTCAATGCATAAGGCATACACATAGACAATTCCGCTTTTCCCTGAAAGACTGCGACCGCTTTTTCCCTGCATGTAGAATATCCGCATGCCCCGCAGTTCAGTTCGTCTTCCGCACAATATTTTCCGGTAGATTTCAAAATATGACGGATCTGTTCTTCGGACGGCATCGCATCTGAAAGACTACAGTCTTTAAACTCTTTGTGCAGTTCTTCCGCCGTCATATCCGGAAGATCACGCGCCGCCTTATAAGAAACTCCGTTTTCTATTTTTACTTTTGTCTTTACATAAGATGTGTTCCAATGTGCCGACGCAGGTCCTTTCGCACATCCGCCTTCACAGACGTTCGCCTCGATAAAGCAATGATCCAGTTCTCCCTTTCCTAGACATTCCAACATCTCCATACAGTTTTCCAGTCCGTCTACAAATACTTTATGATATCCGTCTGCATCTTCCTCTGTGATCACAGACTGGATCACCCCTCCGCTGACAGGATAGAGTCTGTTGATCTTAGGATCAGGGTTCCCCATCGGTTTCTCTTCGCATTGACGAAGATCAATCCCTTCTTCGGCGAACCAATCTGCCAGCTCTTCAAATGTCAGGATCGCATCGACCGCGCCGAATACTCTCTCGTCTCCGATCGCCTCCTGCTTCTTCGCGATACACGGACCTAAAAATACAACTTTCACATCCGATCCGTATATTTTCTTAATATATCTGCCGTGGGCTACCATCGGCGATACGACAGGAGCCATATACTTCGCGCAGTCGGGATAATATTTTTCGATCAGATCGTTCACACTCGGACAGCATGTCGTAATAATATTCGGCATCTCATTTTCCCGCACAAGTTTTTTATATTCATTTGTCACAAGAGCCGCCCCTTCCGCAGTCTCTCTCACCTCATAAAATCCAAGTTTCAAAAGCGCGTCCACGACCTGCCCCGGCTGATCAAAATCAAGAACTCCCGCATAGGACGGAGCGATCGATATGATCGTTTTAAACCCTTGTGCCAAATATCCTTTCACTCTTTCCAGATCGCTTGCAAATGTTTTTGCGTTCTGCGGACAGACTTCCAGACAGCGCCCGCAGTTGATACAATGATCGACCATAATGCGCGCCTGCTCGTCTTTGACACTGATCGCTTTTACCGCGCAGTTTCGTACGCATTTATAACAATGACGGCATTTTGCATCTTTAAAATCAATGACTTTCATTCCTCATACCTCCTGTAGGACGTTCCCTTTTTCACAAAAACGGTTCCATAAATATCAGCGTCAAAAGCATCAGCCCGTTCAACAGATTATAACCGATAAAGATCACTGCCGAAGGCGTTGTAAGAGCATTAAGATAATAACTCCCGGGCGCAGCGTTTTCTTTCAGCCAGCTAATCCACTCTTTTCTTCTTATAATCAGAAGAACGAAACCGATCACAAAACCGATACCTAAAAATACAGTAAACGCAATCCCTTCCACATCATCGGGAAGCAGCCCGAACAAGCCGCCGATCACATCTCCGAGAATAAAGTTATTCGCGATGTGAAGGATGATCGACCATTTTATCGAATATTCGATTGCTATATATCCTAAAATAAGTCCCACGAGCGTTCCGAATACGATCTGAAGCGGATTCCCGTGCATAACACCGAACAAAACTGCCGAGACAATAACCGCAAATCCTTTACCATATTTTTCAAACCGTCTCATAAGAAATCCTCTGAAAACGAGTTCTTCCACAACCGGTCCGACGAATCCGGCATAGATCATCATCATAATCCCCATATCAGAACCGACCGAAGCAAGCTCTGTCAGCGTATCCATCGAAAGCCCCAACTGATTCAAAATCAGTTCCGCTGCTGCTGCGATCAACGAAAAGACCATCTGAGCCATGATCATGTAGATGCAAAATCTTGAAAATGCGCCTGCTGTCATCTTTCGTTTCGATTTTTGGAAAATATCGATCTTTTCTGCTTTTGTACCGTCAATCTTAAAAAGACAGAAAACTCCGATCAAAACTCCTGCGATCATCCCTGCGGAAGCTGCCGTTCCCGTCACCTCCGAAATAAGCGACTCTGACGAACCGCCTGTCTTCGTCAATGCCGAAACCATTGCGGAGACCATCTCTGTCACAACCGACATGATCAAAGTGTACCAGACCAGATTTCTTGTCGCAAATGCCGTATCTTTCCGAAACTTATGCCAATCCCATCCCATATTCCGTTCCCCTTTCCCGATAAACCGACCGGCAAAGTCACATTGTTCACAACTTTTTGTTTTATCTTCATTTCCTGTCAGTTATCTTTTTAATAAAACAGCTTTTTATAATTATAACACAGGAAAATCTAAAAGACTTCCCTGTGTTATAAAATATTTGACATATAGTAACAGCGCGGTCCATAACAACTAAGATCAGTTGTTTCTCGGACTTTTTAATTCACTGTACGTTTTACATATGTTGTATGAAGAATATGATGCGCTTTCTCACTTCCCGGTTCGCCGAGATATTCGCTGTAAACCCGTTTGATGGACGGATTCTCATGAGATTTTCTCAATGTTTTTGCGGCATCGTTATCATAAAGTACCTTTGCACGAATTGCCTTTACATCTTCAAAATTACGCACATCCGCATGCACCTGAGGCTGACCGCCGCCGTTGACACATCCTCCAGGACAGCACATGATCTCAACAAAATGATAGTCCGCCTCTTTAGCTCTTATTTTATCCATGATAATCTTCGCATTGGAAAGTCCGGAAGCAACGGCGACTTTCACATCCATTCCTGCTACGTTGTAAACCGCTTCTTTGATTCCCTCTGTTCCACGAACTTCTGTAAATTCTACTTTCTCAAGCGTCTCGCCTGTCAGTTCTTCCACTGCGGTACGAAGAGCCGCTTCCATAACGCCTCCTGTTGCGCCGAAGATCACTCCCGCTCCTGTAGATTCTCCGAGCGGATCGTCGAATCCTTCATCCGGAAGACTGCGGAAATTAATTCCGACTTTACGGATCAGGCGTGCAAGTTCCCTTGTCGTGATCGAAATATCTACATCAGGAACGCCGCCTGCGTCCTGATCTTCTCTTTGGATTTCAAACTTCTTCGCCGTACACGGCATCACGCTGACGCAGACAATATCTTCAGGCGCAATGTTCATCTTTTCCGCATAATATGTTTTCGTAATCGCTCCGAACATCTGCTGCGGTGATTTGCAGCTTGAAAGATGATCGAGCTGATCCGGATAGTAATGCTCGCAATATTTTACCCATCCGGGTGAGCATGACGTCATAAGCGGAAGGACTCCTTTGTTTTTCACTCTGTCTAAAAATTCATGAGCTTCTTCCATAATCGTAAGGTCTGCACTGAAATTTGTATCGAATACTTTATCAAATCCGATCCTTCTAAGAGCCGCAGCCATCTTTCCTTCTACGTCTGTTCCCATCGGATAACCGAATTCTTCGCCAAGAGCCGCCCGCACCGACGGAGCAGGCTGTACTACAACATGTTTTGTCTCATCCGCAATAGCGGCAAGAACGTCGTCGATATTGCTCTTTTCGTAGAGCGCGCCCGTCGGACATGCCGCGATACACTGTCCGCAGCCGACGCAGCTTGTATCTCCCAGTCCCATCTCGAACGGAGAGCCGATAAACGTGGCAAATCCTCTGTTGTTCGGTCCGATCACTCCTACGCTCTGCACTTTTTCACAGACGGCAGAACATCTCCGGCAAAGGATACATTTGTTGTTATCCCGCACCATATGAACCGCGCTTTCATCCAATTCATAATGTGTTGTCTCGCCCTCGAAGTAATTTTCATCTGTCACTCCGAGTTCCTGACAAAGCTCTTGAAGTTCACACTGCCCGCTTCTGACACAAGACAGACATTTTTTGTCATGATTCGACAAAAGCAGCTCTAATGTTCTTCTTCTCGAATCAAGAAGTTTCGGCGTATTCGTCTGCACTTCCATCCCTTCTGCAACCGGATGTACACAAGATGCCACGAGATTTCTTGCGCCTTTTACTTCCACGACGCACATACGGCAGGCGCCGATCTCATTGATCTCTTTTAAATAACACAAAGTCGGTATCTTAATTCCCGCAGCCTGTGCCGCTTCAAGGATCGTAGAGCCGGCAGGCGCTGTCACATTTAAACCATTGATCTTTAAATTCACATTTCCCATCTTCTCTGCCCTCCTTATTCTTTGTAAATTGCTCCGAAGCGGCATTTTTCCATACAAGCTCCGCACTTGAGACATTTTTCAGGATTGATCATATGCACTTCTTTTACTTTACCGATGATCGCATCTGCCGGACAGGTTCTCGCACAGAGCGTACAACCTTTACATTTATCCGGATCGATCTTATATTGAAGGAGATCTTTACATACTCCGGCAGGGCATTTTTTATCTACAATGTGAGCAATATACTCGTCTCTGAAATATCTCAAAGTCGAAAGCACCGGATTCGGAGCCGTCTGTCCGAGCGCACACAGAGAATTTGATTGGAGATGATAGCACAGTTCTTCCAGCTTATCGAGATCTTCCATCGTTGCCTGACCTTTTGTGATCTTCTCAAGGATTTCAAGCATACGGCGTGTTCCGATCCGGCACGGAGTACATTTTCCGCATGACTCATCTACCGTAAACTCAAGGAAGAATTTCGCGATATCGACCATGCAAGTATCTTCATCCATGACGATCAAACCGCCGGAACCCATCATTGAACCGATTGAAAGCAGATTATCGTAATCGATCGGAATATCTAAATGTTCTGCAGGGATACATCCTCCTGACGGGCCTCCCGTCTGAGCAGCTTTGAATTTCTTTCCGTTTGGCACTCCTCCGCCGATCTCTTCTACGATCTCGCGAAGCGTCGTTCCCATCGGAATTTCTACAAGTCCTGTATTATGGATCTTTCCGCCGAGAGCAAATACTTTCGTTCCTTTTGATTTTTCCGTTCCCATCGAAGCGAACCACTCCGGTCCGTTCACAATAATCTGAGGGATATTGGCATACGTCTCCACGTTATTTAAAATTGTCGGTTTTTGAAACAGGCCTTTCAGCGCCGGGAACGGCGGACGCGGACGCGGCTCTCCTCTGTTTCCTTCTATAGAAGTCATAAGAGCCGTCTCTTCTCCGCAGACAAACGCGCCTGCTCCAAGCCTTAATTCAATATCAAAGTCAAATCCGCTATCGAAAATATTTTTTCCGAGCAGACCGTACTCTCTTGCCTGTTCGATCGCAATCTCAAGACGCTGCACGGCGATCGGATACTCTGCACGAACATAAATATAGCCTTGGGATGCTCCGATCGCATATCCGGCGATCGCCATTGCTTCAAGAACCGCATGAGGATCTCCCTCTAAGATCGAACGATCCATAAATGCTCCCGGATCTCCTTCGTCCGCATTACAACAGACATATTTTTGATCTGCGTCATTTCCTGCCGCAAACTTCCATTTTAACCCTGTCGGGAATCCTGCTCCGCCTCTGCCGCGAAGCCCGCTGTCCAAAAGAATCTGAATCACATCTTCCGGCTTCTTTTCCGTCAGAACAATACCGAGCGCTTCGTATCCGCCTGTTCCGATATATTCGTCGATCTTTTCGGGATTGATGACACCGCAGTTTCGCAGAGCGACTCTGTGCTGTTTTTTATAAAAATTCGTCTCGTTTAACGGAATGATCTTATCTGCTTTTACAGTCTCTTCATAAAGCAGATGCTTTACCACGTTTCCTTTGAGCAGATGTTCTGTCACAATCTCCGGAATATCTTCTTCCTGAACCATAGAATAAAACGTTCCTTCCGGATATACGATCATGATCGGGCCTAACGCACACAAGCCGAAACAACCTGTCTTAACAACACAGACTTCATCGGACAATCCGTTCGCTTCGATCTCTTTTTCCAGTCTCTCTCTGATCCGGGCGCTTCCGGAAGACGTACATCCGGTTCCGCCGCAGACAAGCACATGCGTGCGGTATGTATTTCCATCGGCATCTTTTCCGCTTTCACACATTGCGGCTTTCTCAAGTATTTCTTTCGCATTCTCTTCTCTAAGCTGCACGACTTTACGCATCCGCTCACAGATCTCATGTAATTGTTCAAGAGATTTCATATAACTCCTCCATTTCCTGTTTTTCTAAAATCAATAAGTATCATATTCCCGTTTTCATATTATCCGGGATTTTGATGTCCGCATTATTCATACTTCGCTAAAATGTCATCCAGATCATCTACTGTCAAACGTCCGTATACTTCGTCATTGATCATCATAACAGGAGCTAATCCGCATGCTCCGACACATCGGCACGCATCAAGAGAAAACTTTCCGTCCGGCGTACATTCTCCGCCGACAATACCTAACTTTTCCATCAAAGCATTGTAAATATCTCCCGATCCTTTTACATAACATGCCGTTCCAAGACAGACGGAAATCCTGTATTTTCCTTTCGGACTCAATGTGAACTGTGAATAAAATGTTGCCACTCCATAGATCTTCTCCATCGGAATACCTGTCTCGTCTGAGATCATTTTCTGAACTTCGATCGGAAGATACCCATATATATCCTGCGCTTTCTGCAAGATCGGCATCAGCGCCCCTTTTTCATCTTTTAGCTCATGGATTACTTTCATGAGTGCTTCTTCCTGTTCTTTTGTTCCCGAGAAAGGAACAGTCGCCTTTTTCTCTGCCATTCTTCAACCTCCATTCTTACTGTTAATGCCCATTAGAGATATCATATCATACAAAATATCATAATTCTACTTATTTTTTGTTAATTTTTTGTCTATTTTTATCACCAAAAACAATGTGCACCGCTTTTGTTTTTACATTTTACACATAATACATCTGTTTCTTTTTCATTTTTTATATCTTTTATCTTTTTACATTTATTACCGAAACATCGACGGATCGAACGGATCCACACTTCAGTCTGTCGCCAATGCAGAAACTGCCAGCAGTTTTTCTGCTGACAGAATGTTTTAACACCTTCTTTATCTTATTATCAGGAACGGTAATCTCGTTCATTATCAAACACATTTTCAATAATCTTTCTCGCTTCTTTCACTTTCTTCGGATCGTGATCTATGGAATTTAGTCCGATGACAATATCTTCTGTCAATACGACAGACGGAAAATAAAAGTCACACAACTCTCTGTCGTCTGCCGTGTTGACCGGAATATGTGCTTTTTGACACTCTTCATACACACGGCGGTTTACTTCCCGACAGTTTGATGCGGCGATCACAAGATCTGCTCCTTTTGCATCCCCTTCCTGATATTCTCTGTTACACAAAACAACTTTTCCTTCGGAATCCAGACGATAAAACTCACTTCTGATCTCCGGCGCGATCACTTTAATATCCGCGCCGAAATAAAGCAGCGTCTCCGATCGGCGAAGCGCAACACTGCCCCCTCCCACTACAGTAACCTGTCTGCCCGAAAGATCAACAAACATCGGAAAATACGGCTTTTTCATTCTCTTTTTCCTCCGTCTCCCATGTACAAAAGTGCATTACATATACATGCCGCAATATTGCTGCCGCCTTTTCGTCCTCTCGCAACAATATACGGAGTATTTTCAAGACTTAAGATCAATTCTTTTGACTGTACAACATTGACAAATCCGACCGGAACCGCGATCACAAGTTCCGGGGCGATCTTTCCCTCTTGGATCAGCTCATATAAACGCACAAGCGCTGTCGGAGCATTTCCGATGGCAAAGATTACCTGCTCCCCTAATTTTGCCGCCTTATCCATACTCGCGGCCGCCCGTGTTGTTTTGTTTCTTTTTGCCGCCTGCGCCACATCGTCATCCGACATAAAGCAATATACCTCTCCGCCATAGCCGGCAAGACATTTTTTATTGATCCCCGCTTTTCCCATTTGTGTATCTGTCACAATAGACGCTCCGCCGCGGATTGCTTTTAGCGCCTTTTCAACTACATTTTCCGAAAAAATAAGATTATCCGCATAATCAAAATCAGCGCTCGTATGGATACATCTTTTCACGATCGATTCCGTTCCCGGAATCAACTGCTTATCCCCCAGTTCTTCCGCAATGATCTCAAAACTTCTTTTCTCAATCTCCGACGGAAGCACCTTTTCTATCTCTGTCAACATCTTCTTTTCCTCCTTTTCTTTGATCGTTTTCAGTGTTTCTTTTCATTTTATAACATATCCGATCCCACAGATCACGCGGTCTGCCCGAACTGCCTTTTTAGTCAAACCGGTCATAATTCTTCCGACTGCCTCTCTGTACTCACGCTCAAACGCATCAACCGGAACCAGACCGCACCCGATCTCGTCACACACGATAACAAGATCTCTCTCTTCGCTTATCATTTCTAACAGTTCTTCTTTTGTTCTTCCTGATTTCAGCCAGCGCCATATAAAAAGATGAAACCCATCTACAGCCTCCCATGTTTTGACATCCTCGAAACTACAGTCCGCTCCGCTGCTCCATTTCAGTCCCGGATAGCATAACTGCGCGTAGTTTTTCTTTCCCTGAAACGCTCCCCCTGTCACGATCCTGATTCCTCTTTTCATTTTGCCGCAGGACATTTCACACTTTGCCGTCTTCATCTGTCTTTCGTTCCCTTCATTCCGTCTTGTATTCCCGCATGCAGTTTTATCTTCCGCGGTCTTTACTTTTCTTCTGAGAGGTCTTCCGCAGACGACTTCAGTCACTTCATCTGCCATCTTCGCAAGCTCTTTGTTGATCTCTCCCATAATATACTTATACTTTCTCATCTCTTCCGAATCTTTTGCCGATTCCGAAAAGATTTCATTTGTCACAACAACAAGATGACAACTTTTCTTTTTCAACATTGCCATGACTTGCGCAACAACCCGGACAGCCTCGTCTTTCGCCCCTTCTTCCATATATAATTCGTTCGCAGCCAAATTAGAGACGCACTCTAAAAGAACACATCCAAGCGCCTCCCCGGACGCTTCAAACTGATGGATCTTTTCCGTAATGTTTGTATACCATTCAAGAGTCCGAAACCCTTTTCCTTCTCTTCGTCTCCTGTGGTCGGCTATTTTCTCTTCTGTTTCCGTTCCATACGGATACATCGTCGCTATATAATACAGCTTTTGTTCCTTCTTTCCTGTCTTACGGTATTCTTCATACAATGCGCAGATCCTGTCTTCTGCATACGCGGATTTCCCGCTTCCGCTTCCTCCTGTTACTAACTCCATCATATTTTTAAAACCTTTCTTTTTTCTTTCCCGATAGCTTTTCTATACACAATAAACGCATCTTTTCTTCTCTGAACCCACATTCTTATTTGAAAACATGATATACTACCTCTATATGAGCGTCAACAAAAAGAACAGGAGGAACTTTTATGTCATTTATCAGTGTATTCGATGTGCTCGGTCCGAACATGATCGGTCCGTCCAGTTCGCACACGGCCGGCGCTGCGGCAATCGCCCTTCTTGCAGGAAAGATGCCGAACGCCGCCATTAAAAAAGCTGATTTTATTCTTTACGGGTCTTTTGCCCGCACATATAAAGGCCACGGAACAGACCGCGCCCTGCTCGGAGGGATCATGGGATTTTCAACCGACGACAGACGGATTCCGGATTCATTTTCTATCGCCGATGAGCGCGGACTTCAGTATTCGTTTACGGCAAATACAACAGAAACCGAAATTCACCCTAACACAGTAGACATCCATATGACTGACGAAAACGGACAAAAACTCATCGTTCGAGGAGAATCGGTCGGAGGAGGAAAAATCCGAATCGCAAGAATCAACGAAGTGGAAGTTGATTTTACCGGAGAATACAGCACTCTTATCGTCATTCAACAGGACAAACCCGGAGTGATCGCACACATCACAAACTGCTTAAGCGAAATGAACGTCAATATAGCTTATATGAAGCTTTACCGGGAAGAAAAAGGGTGTACGGCGTACAGCATCGTCGAATCTGACGGAATCGTTCCTCAGACAGTAGCCGAACGAATCAAAGAAAATCCTTATGTACATGACGTCATGCTCGTACTTCCGAATGAGAAAGGAGAATTTTAATGGATTTTAAAAGCGGACAGCAGCTGATCGGATTATGTGAAACAAACGAATGTCCTATTTCAGAGATCATGCTGATACGGGAAGAAACTTTTACGGAAAGAACACGAAAGGACATTATAAACCAGATGGGAAAAACATGGCAGATCATGAAAGAATCTGCCCATTCCTCTGTTGAAAATCCAAAACATTCCATAGGCGGACTCATCGGAGGCGAAGCAAAACTTCTAAGTGAACATCTCAGTTCCGGGAAAAGCATCTGTAAAGACCCATTAAGCCGGGCAATTACTTACTCCATGTCAATCCTCGAAACAAGCGCCTCTATGGGACTGATCGTTGCCGCGCCTACAGCCGGGTCTGCGGGAATCGTTCCCGGACTGCTTCTTGCGCTTCAGGAGACATATGATTTCTCTGACAACGATATTATCCGTGTCCTTTTTAATGCAGGGGCCGTCGGCTGTCTTGCCATGCGCAACGCTACTGTTGCCGGCGCTGTGGGCGGCTGTCAGGCAGAGGTCGGAGTCGCCTCGGCAATGGCCGCTTCTGCCGCAGTCGAACTGATGCAGGGTACTGCGCGGCAATGCCTTGACGCCGCGTCCACCGTACTGATGAATATGCTCGGACTTGTATGCGACCCTGTCGGCGGTCTTGTGGAATGCCCCTGTCAGATGCGCAACGCATCGGGTGTCGCCAACGCATTAACCGCAGCCGAGATTGTTTTAAGCGGAGTCCGGCAACTCATCCCCTTTGACGAAATGTTAGACGCTATGTATACCGCAGGAAAGAGACTTCCTGCCGAATACCGCGAAACCGCTCTCGGCGGCTGTGCAGCTACTTCTACGGGATGTTCCCTCTGTCAGTGAGCAGAAAATATTTTGCAGCGTGCAGACCGGTTATTTCTCCGAATGACCGGTCCTGATTTTCGCATATCGATATTCCAAAGCGCCGCTCGCCGGAATCTGACGAATTCCTTCGATCTTCGGGTTCACAAGATTAACGCTCTTCATCGCATAAAGCGGAAGTATATAAAACTGTTCTCCGACTGCCAGTTGTTCCGCTTCATGCATCAGCGCAGACCGTTTTACAGGATCTGTTTCGGAATCCGATCTTCGGACAAGTTCATCATACTGTTCATTTTTGATCCCACTGCAATTATACGTACTATCCGACAGAAGCATCGAAAGATATGTGTATGGATCAGAAAAGTCCGCTGTCCAGTTCATCCGGCACAGATCAAAATTACCGGCATGACGCATACTGTAATTTGTCTGTAATTCTTGAGCGTTTAACTTGATCTCTATATTGAGGTTTTTCTTCAACTGTTCCCGGATAACCTGCGCCGTGTCCGAGTCAAGTTCCAAAGACGGATAGCTATATGTCAGTTCAGGAAATCCTTTTCCTTCGGGATATCCGGCTTCTGCCAAAAGTTTCTGTGCCCGTTCTATATTTTCTTCAAAAGGCTGTTCTGCCTCCTCCGTAAAATATTTCCCCGTATTTTTGTCTTTCATATATTTTGCCACCAGATTATACGTCGGCTCTGTGTCTTCTCCGACAATCTTGCACAACTCTTCTCTGTCAACCGCAAGATTAAACGCCTCCCTCACACGGACATCGTCAAACGGCTTCACATTCAGATTAAAATAAATATATCGTGTCGCAATCTGATCTGTCACAAACAGATCTTCTTTTCCGTCATATAATTCCATGACCGAAGAAGGAAGCGCTGTTGCCACATCAACTTCTCCCGTTTCATAAGCCGCTGCCATAGACTGTGTGTCATCAAAAAAACGATAGGTGATCTTCTCTAAGCTGATATTGTCCTTTCCCCAGTAATATTCATTTTTTTTCAGCGTAAAATACTGATTCGGTACATATTCAGCCAAATAAAAAGGACCGTTTGATAAACTCGTCTTCGGATCTTTCTCCCAGCCACGGTTAGCAGCATCCGCATATTTCGAGCAGGAAGGCGTATATACCGGGAGCCGGAGAAGATCAAGAAAATATACGCACGGCTTTTCAAGATGAAAAACAATCGTCTTATCATCGGGAAGCTCAACTCCCAGCGTCTCTATATCCGCCTCTTTATTATAAATTTTTTCTGCATTTAAAATCGGAAAAAGATAAACTGCATATCCGCTTCCCGATTCAGGGTCTAACGCTCTTACGATCGTATTCTTAAAATCTGCCGATGTCACTTCTCCTCCGTCAGACCAAAGCGCATCTTTTCGCAAATGAAACGTCCACGTTGTAAAATCTTCATTTACTTCGTAAGACTGTGCCGCACGGTACTCGATTTCTCCGTTTTCATCAAAGGTCAGCAGTTCGTCTAAAGCGCTTACCGAATATGCAAGATACGTCAAAGCGATTGATCCTGCCGGATCTAACGATCCGGTTTCACTGTTGATCGCAACTGTAATCTCATGATCGGCACTGCCGTTGTTTTTCCTGCTTTTTGACGATTTTTCTGTACTTGCACACCCTGTCAGGATACTTCCCGCAAACAATACCGCCGCCAAAAACAAAGCTGTTCCTCTCGACACTGTTTTCAGGATGGCCTTCTGATCTATAATCTTTTTTTCCCCGCCTTTTATATTTTTTCTGTATCTCACTTTTATTTATCTCCTATTTTCATGATTCCCGATTCTTTGTGCAACAATTCATCTATACCGATGTCCGTTTCTATATCTGTAGTTTTCGTAATTTTGCTTTTTTATATCTGAGATGTCATCTTATAATTCGGATTTCTTCCGGCGCGTTGTTGTTTGGAATAAAGGTGACAGGAAACTGCTCTGCCTTCAAAATCATACATTTCAGGGGCTGCGTCTTTGCACATTTCCATCTTATATCCGCAAGATCCGAAATACGGACAGCCTCCTTCTGATTTTCCTTCATGCACTGCAGGTACTTTTTGTTTTCTTGCCTTCAACGGATCAGGCGGCATTACCGAATCGAGAAGTGCTTTCGTATACGGATGCCACGGATCCCTGCATAAATCCCGGGTTTTTGCGCATTCCGCCAGTGTTCCTTTGTAGAGAACGCCTGTCCTGTGACTGATCCGGCGAATCAGCGCCATGTCATGCGAAATAAACAAACAGGCGATCTTTTTTTCTTTTACTACTCGCAGCAGCAGATCCAATATCTGCGTTCTTGTCGCTGCATCTAATGAAGAAACAGCTTCATCACAAATGAGAAGTTCCGGCTCTAAAAGGAGCGCCCTGGCGATTGCCGCTTTCTGACGCTGCCCGCCTGAAAGTTCTCTTGGATACCGTTTCCCGTCTAAACTACTCAATCCTACGCGCGTAAGCATCTGTTCTATCTGTCTTTGCCGGTCTTTTTTCCTTTCCTTTTGATCAAACTTTATTTGTTTTTCTTTCGCCCGAAGCGTTTCCGTCAACATTTCGTTTATCGTCATGCACGGATTCAGGGATGAATACGGATCTTGAAATATCATCCTGACTTTCCCATGCATATTTTTGTTTCTTTTTCTGTTTTTTCGATCTACTCTTTCTCCCCTGCAAAACACTTCCCCACTGTCAGGCTGTTCCAGCCCTGTAAGTATTTTTGCCAGCGTCGTTTTTCCACTGCCGCTTTCTCCTGCAAGAGCAAACACTTCACCCTCACAAATATCAAACGACACATCGTTCACCCCTTCTTCGTTTTGAAACCGCTTTTTCAAATGTCTTACCGTAAACAGCGGATTTTCCTGAGCAGCAAACACTTTTTCTTTTACAAGAAGCTGTTCTGCCGTTGCATCAGACAGAAGTTTCTTTGTATATTCAGTCTGTGGATTGTAGAAAATATCATCTGCACATCCGTTCTCTATCATTTTTCCGTCTTTCATAACATAAACGTAATCACAAGCTGCAGCGATCACCCCCATATTATGACTTACAAGAAGAAGAGCTGTATTTGTTTCTTTTACTATTTTTTTCAACAGCCGGATTACTCTGACCTGCATCGCCGCGTCAAGCGCCGTCGTAGGTTCGTCTGCCACGATCAGATTCGGTTCGCAGGCAAGGGCAATCGCAATAACAACTCTTTGTCTCATTCCTCCGGAAAGTTCAAAAGGATATTGTTTCATCCTTAACCTGGGGTGGCGGATACCAACCGAATCCAATAGTTCTTCCGATCTTTTCTTTGCCTCCCGCCATGTACATTTTTTCCTATTCCGCACAGTCTCGGCAATCTGTCTGCCGATCTTCACTGTCGGATTCAGACATTTTAAAGGATCTTGAAAAATAATGGCCGCATTGTCTCCTGCTCTGACAGTATTTCCAAAAAGAGACACTTTCTCTGCCTCTACAGCGGCTTTATGATCCAAAAGTCCCATCACAGCCAGCATTGCCGTACTCTTGCCTGAACCGGATTCGCCTACGATTCCCGTCACTTTTCCTTCTTCCGCCGAAAAATCTATCCCCCGTACAGCTTCAACGCGTTCTTCCTCAGACAAATACGTTACATAAAGTGATCTTACATCCAGCATATTCAATCTGTCTGCCCTCCTCTTCTTTCCATCGCCATTGCAAGTATATGAAACACGACCAAAAGCACACACAACGTAATAAGAGGCGCCAAAAGTTCACACGGATAAAGAATCATCCTGTCTCGTCCTTCCTGTATCAATGTTCCGAGACTTGCCGTCGGCGCAGATAATCCCACCCCCAAAAAGCTTAAAAATGCTTCTGTAAAAATCGCCTGCGGTATCAGAAACAAGAAGTTTACGACTATCATCCCCAGTGCGTTCGGAAGCAGATGTCTAAACAAAATCCGAATGCCCGATATACCATCTATCTTTGCCGCCGCCGCAAAATCTGTTTCTTTTAAACGGATCATCTCCCCCCGTACGACACGCGCCATATCGATCCAGCCGGCAATACAAATCCCGAAGATCATGCTTTTTATCCCCGGTCCCATAACGAGCGTTATCAGTATAACATATAAAATCGACGGGATCGCGGCAATCACATCCGCTGCTCTCATCAGAATCATATCGATGCGTTTCCCACGATACCCCGCTACAGCACCGTACAAAATACCGATCATCCCATTGATCAGAGAACTTCCCACGCCGATCACAAGACTAATGCCTGCTCCATACCAAACCCGTGTAAAATTATCTCTTCCAAACTCGTCTGTACCGAAAAAATGAATCAACGACATTGGCTGGTTCCGTATTTCCGCATTTTGTTCCGTCGGAGAATAAGGCCCGAATAAAGGTACGCATACTGCCAGAAAGATCCAGATCAAAAGGATGATAAGCGCCGCTTTTTCATCCCTATATCCCTTTCTTTTTTTACTGCTTATTCTGTTTTCTTTCCGCATATTTTTGTCACACCTCCCGCCGGTTCCTGACACAAGTTTTTTCTTATTTCTTTCTGTAAGCTCTTCTGACACTTGGATCAAGCCATGCCCCAAGCAGATCTGTGAGCAAATTAAGAAGAATAACAACTGTTCCCATAAATACAGTCAATCCGAGAATAAGAGTATAATCTCTGTTTGCAATCGACATGACAAACTCTCTTCCCAGACCCGGAATCGTAAACACGCTCTCTATGGCAAAACTTCCCGTAAGCAGAAACGCCGATGCCGGACCGATATAATTCAATACCGGAAACCATGCGTTTTTTAACGCATGAGTAAAAATGATCCTGCTCTTTTTCAATCCTTTTGCCCTGGCAAAAAGAACGTAATCTTTTGCCATCTCCTCATCCAATGCATGTCCTGTCATTCGGGTGATCACAGCCGTCGGATAAAGCGACAATGCCGTAACCGGTAAAATATAATGTGAAAAAGAAAATAAACCCGACGAAGGAAACCATTTTAATTTTACACTGAATACCATTAACAGAAGAATCGCAGCGGCAAAACCGGGAATGCCCGCCGCCAGCATTCCTAATGATCCGATTACCTTTTTCACTGCCCTTTTTTCCGACGCGGCATAGAACACCCCGCATCCCGTACCGACGATCACTGATACGATCAATGCCGAAAGTCCGAGCGACACCGTAAGCGGAGCTGCCCGTCCGATAATCTCTTCCACCGATGTACCCGGATCCTGATAAGAAATCCCCAGATCTCCTTTTAAAAGATTTCCCATATATGACAGATACTGCTCGATCAGCGGATCGTTCAACCCATATTCTTCTTCCACAGCTTCCACAACCTGCTCCGAAACGCCGCCTCTTTGAAACGGACTTCCCGGTATCAGCCTTACGAGAAAAAAAGTGACCGTGGCAAGAAGGAACAATGATACTATCCCAGTCAATATTCTTTTCCATGTGTAACGCATCATTGCCCTTTCACCTCCTTGTTCAGACCCTGTTTTTTTCTTTGCTCTGCCGTTTTATTCCGTCACATCCTCCAGCTTTGCCGGAATGACTTTCAGAAGATCTTCCAGACTAAGTTCTACCTGATATCCGATCTTGCCGCCGCTGAAAATCATCGTTTCAAAGTTTTTTGCCGTTTTATGTATCACTGTCGTAAACTGTTTTTTCATTCCAATCGGAGAACATCCGCCGTGAACATATCCGGTAAGGGGAAGCAGTTCTTTTGATTTTAGCATTTCAACACTTTTTTCTTTTACGGCATGTGCCGCTTTCTTTAGATCCAGTTCACAGTTAACCGGAATGACAAAGACATAATTCGTTTTTGATTTTCCGACCGTCACAAGAGTTTTAAACACCATATCAGGATTTTCACCCAAAACTTCCGCTACTTCAATTCCGCTTACCGCTCCCGTATCAACATAACTATAGCTTTCATATGCAATCTTCTTCTGATCTAAAATCCTCATTACATTTGTTTTTTCTTTATTTTTTCCCATTATTCTTCCTTCCGAATTCTATCTATACCGAAATGCTTCTGTGATAATCCAAATTTCTACAAAGAAAATAAACAATAACAGACCATCTACCGCCCAATTATACTGAATGCTATTCAGCGGAGTCCGAGCAAAACGAAACATAAAATCTTTTACTTTTTTCCTGCCTGTCAAAAACAAAAGGAAAAATTGCAAAATCGGAAATAACAAAATTCCCATTTTATAATCCCATCCATCCGGCGTTCCTAATATGCCAAAATGAACCGGTATAATATCCGGCAGAAAAAATAAACTTACTACTGCAGTCAAAAGAGTGATTCCAAAAATAATCCATGATACTTTTCTACTGTTTAAAAACGACATAATTATTCCTTCTTTCCATAATTTTCAAACCGGATAACCTGCTCGTCATTTTAAATTTTTAAAAATTCACATTTCCGAAACATTCCACAATCTTCTCTGTCATTGCATCCATATCCGCCCGTTTTGCGACTTGAATCTTCATTCCGTATTTCCTTGCTTCGGCCGCTGTTTGTTCTCCGATACAAACGGCAGACACATTTTGAAGTTCTACGTTTTTTATTGCTTTGACAAACCCTTTTACCGTTGAGGCGCTTGTAAAAGTAACTGCATCGATCTCCTCTTTTTGGAACATCTTTTCTATCTTGTGCCTAAGTAAAGAGGAGACTTCATATTCGGTCCGATATAATGCAATATCGTTTACCGGGACGCCTGTTTCCATAAGAGGCGGAAGCAGTTCTAAAGATCCTTCCTCTGCCCGAAAGATCGTAACCGCACTATACTCTGAAATATTTTCTGCAAGTGTTTTTCCCAACTCTCCTGCATTATAAATCTTCGGCACGATATCTGCAAACAGTCCGTGTTCTTTTAATGCAGCCGCCGTCGCAGAACCGATGGCCGCGATTTTTATCTGTGCTTTTCCTGCGAGCAGCCTTCTCATATCCCATGCTTCTTTTTCTAATTGTTCAAAAAATACATGTACTCCTATAGGACTTGTAAAAACAAACCATTCCTCTTTTTCGGAATGTTGAATTTCCCCTAATGCCTTTTTCAGCCTCTCATTCGGATCGATCGCTACTGTATGAATAGACGGCATCTCGATCACCTGTGCCCCGAGATTTCGCAGGCGTTTTGCCAGAGCGGAACTATTCTGCCTCGGTCTTGTCACCAAAAATTGCTTTCCTCCCAAAATCCTGTCTTTTATCCAGTGAAACTCTTCTGACAAAGAACACACTTTTCCTACTACGATAATCGCAGGCGCTTTGATCTTCGCCTCATCTGCCTGCTGCTTTAATGTTTTTACAGTCGCACACACCTGCCTTTGTCTCGCAGTCGTTCCCCGCTCTATCACAGCCGCAGGCATATCTTCCGGCATTCCGGCTTTTATCAGTTCCGTCAGAATCGTTTCCATTGCCGACACACCCATAAGAAAGATCAAAGTTGCATTTAATTTTACAAGAGCCTCGTAATCAATGTCGGGTTTTACATCTCTTCTCGTATGTCCTGTAATCACATGAAAGGATGAGGTATAATCTCGATGAGTCACCGGAATCCCCGCATAAGCCGGAACTGCTACTGAAGAAGTGATTCCCGGAATAATTTCGAAAGAAATCTTTTCATTTCTAAGTATCTCTATTTCTTCTCCGCCTCTTCCGAACACGAATGGATCTCCGCCTTTGAGACGCAATACTCTTTTCCCTTTTTTTGCTTCTCTTACGAGAATCTGATTGATCTCTTCTTGAGGAACCGGATGGTTTCCCGCATGTTTTCCGACATAAATTGTTTCTGTTTCCCGCGGAATACGGCTTAGTATCTCTGCGCTTAAAAGAGCGTCATATACGATGACATCTGCCTCTTCGATCAATTCCGCAGTCCGCAAAGTCAGTAATCCCGCATCTCCCGGACCTGCCCCTGCGATCCATACCTTTCCATATAAACTCTGTTCCATCTTTCTCACCTTTCCCCAAACTGCTTTTTCATTGTCAAGGCAAGTCTTTCTCCGAGACTTGAAGCGTCTTCAATATAAGAAGCTGCCTTTTTCACAAAATACTGTCCGCTTTTTTCATTGTAATACAGTCCTGTCAGTTCCAATTCATTTCCCTTTACTTTTGCATAAGCCGCACTCGGAGATGTGCATCCCCCGTCAAGCACACGGATAAAACTACGTTCTGCCAGAGCCTGTACTCTGCTCTTTTTATCATCCACATATTGACGCCACACTGTATCTTTCAAAAATTCTTTTCTCCCCTGAACTGCCAAAATTCCCTGTCCCGCAGCAGGGATCACCTCATCTACCGAAAAGTACCTTCCGATCACCGCTTCCATATTCAGCCGCTTCACCCCAGCGGCTGCAAGCACCGCCGCATCGTATTCTTCTTTGTTTAATTTACTAAGTCTTGTCTGTATGTTTCCGCGGATTCCTTGAAACACTGCATTCGGATACAATTTCTGAATCTGTATCATGCGCCTTTTACTGGAAGTTCCTATAACAGCGCCTGTTTTTGTGAGTATAGACCCTTCCTCTGTTCCCTGTTCTTTTTTTTCACTTTTATAAATAAGCACATCCCTTGGATCTTCCCGTCTGCTGTATGCAAGAATCGGAAATTCAGAAGATTCTTCCATCGGCATATCTTTTAGACTGTGAACGGCAAGATCGATCCTTCCGTCTGCCAGAGCCTGATCTAATTCTTTTACAAAAAGTCCTTTTCCTCCGACAGATTCCAAACTCCTGTCAAGGATCTTATCCCCTGTCGTTTTCATCGTGATGATCTCAACTAAAATCGTTTGGTCACATCGCCTAATCTGATCTTTTATAATTTCCGCCTGCTTTACCGCAAGCCTGCTTTCTCTGCTCCCTATTCTGATAACAGACTGCATGACGCTTCGTTTCCTTTCTCTATAATCTTATACACAGCCTCCATGTTCAGGTTCTCTCTTACTATTGACGCAAGCCGGTCATACTGTTCTTCTTTATATGCGTTTCTGTCACGCACTGTAATTTTCGACGGATCTATTCCTTTTTTTCTTAAAACTGCCGCCAAAAATGTTTTGACCGTTTCAGACATATCGAAAATCCCATGCATATAACAGCCATATACATGATCGCTCTGCGCTCCGTCCTGCCGCTGTTCTCCTTCCTCTTCCATATAGACAAGCGGAACAGTCCCCTTGGACAAAACCGTTCTCCCCATATGGATCTCATACCCTTCATAACATACACCGCTCATTTCTGCAAGCGCTCCGCCTACTTTGGCAAACCTTCCTGAAACTCTTGTCCTTCTTTTTTCCTGTTCAAACACTGTCGTCACCGGCAGAAGTCCCATCCCGCGAACCGTTCCTTTTTGTTCTGCCCCCGTCGGATCGCTGATCGACTGTCCGAGCATCTGATATCCTCCGCAAATACCGAATACGATGCCTCCTTTTGCCGCATGGCGCAGTATTTTCCCTTCCAAACCGTTTTGCCTCATCCACAAAAGATCGCTGATCGTATTTTTGCTTCCCGGGATGATCACAACATCAGGATCTCCAAATTGAGAAATGTTTGACACATAGGACACGTCGAGTTCATCCACTGCTTCAAGCGGAGCTATATCCGTAAAATTAGAAATCCTGGGAAGACGTATAACCGCGATTTTTGCAAGACCTGATCTGCTCTTTTTCCGAAACCGCTCTGTCAAACTGTCTTCATCTTCAATATCAAGATGAAAATACGGGATAACTCCAAGTACAGAAGTATTTATCTTTTCTTCCAACATCCGAAGTCCGGGTTTTAAAATCGATACGTCTCCGCGAAATTTATTGATAATCGTTCCTTTAACACGCTTTTTTTCTTCTTCCTCAAGCAGGAGCATCGTTCCCGCAAGCTGTGCAAATACACCGCCTCTGTCAATATCTCCGACAAGCAGTACCGGAGCATCTGCCATTTTCGCAAACCCCATATTGACAATATCGTCTTTCTTTAAATTGATCTCCGCCGGACTTCCCGCTCCTTCGATCACAATGACATCATACGTTTCGTCCAATTTTCTGTATGATTCCATAATCGAAGGAATAAATTCTTTTTTCCGCTTATAATACTCAGACGCAGACATCATTCCGAAAGGTCTGCCTCTGACGATAATCTGTGATCCTGTATCATTTGTCGGTTTTAAAAGGATCGGGTTCATATCCGCACTCGGCTCGATTCCTGCCGCTTCTGCCTGCATTACCTGCGCCCTTCCCATCTCCAGTCCCTCTTTTGTAATATAGGAATTTAATGCCATATTCTGTGATTTAAAGGGAGCTGTTTTATAACCGTCCTCCTTCAAGATGCGGCAAAGAGCGCCTGCCAGCACACTCTTCCCTACATTCGACATCGTTCCCTGTATCATGATCGGTTTTGCCATCTATGTCCGCCTCCTGTCTGTTTCTTTCTATAATCTCCTTCAATGCTTTCAGCAGTTGTTCATTTTCATGTCTTTGCTTCACTGCTATCCGATACCACCCTGTTTCAAGTCCACGGTAATTTGCACAGTCTCTGATCAAGATCCCGTATTGCAAAAGTTCTTCAAACAGATTGATTTCACTATATATAAGAATGAAATTAGCATCTGAAGAAACAAAATCAATTTTTAATATATTTAATTGTTTCTCTATCTCCATCCGTTCTATCTGTATCATACGGCGCATTTTTTCTACCCGGTCTTTTTCATCAAGCGCCGCTATGCCCGCCTCCTGGGCGATCACCGACACATTCCACGGCTGGCGCATCTTCTCCATATTCTCCAACAATTTTTCATCAGATGTCAACCCATACCCTAACCTGATCCCCGGGATCGCATATGTCTTCGTAAAAGCCCGAAGCAAAAACAAGTGAGGATAATGAACGATGTTTATTTTATCAAAAAGACTTTCCGGCTCTTTTTCAAATTCAAGAAAGCACTCATCCAACACAAAACGAATCTTTTTCTGCTCACATCGTTTTGCGGCTTCTTTTAGGAGTTCGATATCCGTTTTTTTCCCCGACGGATTGCAAGGAGAACATAAAAAAATGATATCCACATCTTCTGTTAGTTCTTCTAAGAAATCATAATCTATACAAAAACCATTATTTTTTTTCGTTTGATAGTATTTTATTTCGCATCCAACTGTTTTTAACGCCTGCTCATATTCTGAAAACGAGGGAATGGGGAGGAGAGCTTTCTTCGATTTTTCTGCCAGGACAAGAGTATAGAGCAGTTCTGCCGCCCCGTTTCCAAATGCAAACATCCTCTCGTCCACCCGAAGCCTGTCTGCCAGTTTTTCCCTTAATTTCCTACATTTACAGTCCGGATATGCCGCTGACTGCAAAAGCGCTCTTTTCGCCGCCTCGATCACTTTTTTAGACGGACCGAGAGGGTTGATATTTACGGAGAAATCAATCATCTCTCCATATGTATATATATCGCCTCCATGTGTATATTGCATATTCAGTCTCCTTCTTTTGTCTTATCTGACGAAAATCCGGCAAAAGATCACATGATGAGTACAGTGCATAATTTTATTCCTCCGAAAACAAACATCATTAACAATGCCGTAACATACATTAATCTCCCTGCTTTTATAATATCTTCCGGGTCAATCGGACGAAGATCATCTCCGATAAACTCCTTTTTATAAACTTTCCCAAAATAAACTGCATCTCCGGCGAGCCGGATTCTAAGCGCTCCGGCACAGACCGATTCTGTCTGGGCAGCATTAGGACTTGCATGTTTTCGTCTGTCACGCAAATATATCCTCCATGCATTTTTCCCGTCTAATCCCGCAAGAAAACTTGCACATACCATAAACATCGCCGTCACACGGGCAGGAATAAAGTTAAATACATCATCCATCTTCGCCGGTATTTTCCCGAAATACAAATATTTTTCATTCTTATACCCGAGCATAGAATCCATCGTATTTACCGCTTTATATAAAAACCCAAGAGGCGCTCCTCCAAGCATCATATAAAGAAGAGGAGCTGTCACTCCGTCAGATGTATTTTCCGCTACCGTCTCAACCGCAGCCTTTGTCACACCTTCTTCGGTCAGGTTTTCCGTATCTCTCCCGACAATCATAGAAACCGCTCTTCGCGCCTCCTTCATATCATTTCTCTTTAAACAGTAATACACTTTTTTGCTTTCTTCACTCAGAGATTTTGCCGCAAAGATCTGATAGCACCAAAACGACTCTAAGAAAAAGCAGATCAACGGATGGATATTCTGCGCCACCCTCAGTCCCGCAAACGGAATCCCAAACGAAAGGATCGCTACAATAATCCATAAGACCCCTCCTGCCGTCATATTTTTCTTATCATTTTCTTTTCTCAGTCTCTTTTCCAAAAATGAAATCATATTTCCGATCATTCTCACCGGATGATACAGCCATACCGGATCTCCAAACAGACGATCCAAAAAAAATCCGGTCACACAAGCAGCCAACGACATCATCTTCCGCTCCTTTTCTCCGCATTTTTCAGCAGTTCAATTCCATTCTCCCATTCCTTCTCCGATACAGATACAAGATAACCGCTTCCATTCTCCACCTGCCAGTTATAAAAATCTTTTTTTTCTTCGTAAAGAGCGTGCATCACCGCCATGATCGTACCGCCATGAACGACAAACGCCGCATATTTCACATGTCGGGCAATCAAAAATCTGACCTGTTTTTTCATTCCTTCCACACAGCGCTTTCGGAATTCTTCCTGATCCTCTCCTCCCGGAAACGCCGTTATCCCTCCGCTTTTCAGCCACTTTATATAAGCGGCGTTCTTTTTCAGCTGCTCATATGTTTTTCCTTCAAACTGTCCGAAATCACACTCTCTCATCAAAGGTTCCAAAACGATAGGACACCCTGATAAATCCGTACCCCAAATCCGCTTTGCCGTTTGTACACAACGTTTCATGGGGCTTGCGATAATATATTCCGGTATGGGATAACTCCGCTTTAAAAAAGCGGTCTTTTCCGACAACACTTCATCCGTACTTCCGATATACTGTCTTTTTTCATTTCCCGGCGTAGCAAAATGCCGGATTAACATGATTTTCAACATATTCCTCCCAAAAAGGCGACAACAGTCAGCATGACGAGTTCACATATCTGTAAAAAATATCCCGCCAAATCTCCGGTAATTCCGCCGAACTGTTTAAAACTCATTTTATAATAATAGAAAAATACAAGCAGCGCGGCCGTTACAATTATTGCACCCTGAACACGAAAAATATAGATTGCTCCTGCTGCCAAAGACATAAGCCATATAGATAAGACGATCCGCGTCCTCTTCCTATCCGCCCTCTCTTGAAATGTTCTCAACAAGCCGCTGCTTTTCGCTGATCTGAAACTTACGACTGAAAGTCCGCTCAGCGCTCTCGATATCGGATACATCCATACGGCAAGAGACAGCGTTTTAAGATTCACTTCACTCCAAAGAGCTGCCGTAATAAGAAAATAGGCGCACAGACCGATCACTGCAAACGCTCCTGTATGAGGATCTTTCAAAATCTCTAATTTTTTCTCTCTGTCTTTATAAGAACTGACGGCATCGATCGTATCCGCAAACCCATCCAAATGAATCCCCCCTGTCACAGCGACCGGTATCATCGTCATTACCGCCGCAAAAAAGAGTTTTCCGCACTCTGTATATCGCAGAATCAGCTGACCTGCGCCGAATACCAGCGCTCCTATAATCACCCCTACGACCGGGAAAAAACACATGGCATACCTCATATTTTTTTCATCCCAATCTATATTCGGAACAGGAAGTTTTGAATACATAGCCAATGCAATTATCAAAGATTTCAGCATATTCATTTTCTTTTTGTCTCCTCATACATCTTATCCACTCTTACAACACACCTGCCCTTACTTTAATTCTTCGTACTGTTCTACTCGTATTTCCTCAAACGTACTCATGCTTTTATATACGGACAACCCCATTTCCAAAAGAGGCATTACGGCGACCGCTCCGCTTCCTTCTCCGAGAGACATCCCGCAGTCAAGCAGCGCCGATAGTCCAAGTTCATCCAATACTTTTGACGCCGCCGGTTCGCCCGAACAATGCGAAGGAAGCATATAACCGATACAGTCAGGAACAAGACGAGCCGCACAAAGCGCCGCCACAGAAGAGATAAAACCGTCAATGACGATCGGGATACGAAAGATTGCTCCTCCGAGAAATACGCCCGTAAGACCTGCAATGTCAAAACCGCCCACTTTTGAGATTATATCGATGGGATCACCCCGATCAGGGGCATGAAGCGATATTGCTCTTTCGATTGCGGCAATCTTTCGTCTTAATCCGTCTGCGCTAAGTCCCGCTCCCCTTCCTGTCATTAATTTTACCGGAATATCCGTCAATACCGATGCAACCGCACTGCTCGTCGTCGTATTTCCTATCCCCATTTCTCCTGTTGCCAAAATTTCATATGACTTCGACTTCAACATTCCCACAATCTCAATTCCCGTAAGGATTGCCCGGATTGCTTCCGTCCTCGTCATGGCTGCTTCCCGGGTCATATTTTTTGTACCAGGTGCAATTTTATATTCTTTCTTTGTAACACCGGGCACATCAGACACCATCCCGATATCGATCGGAAACAGATCCACTCCCGCGATTTGAGCCATCTTACATACACTTGTCTCGCTTTTTGTAAAATTTTCGGCGACAACAGCCGTCACTTCCTGCCCGGTCTGTGTAACGCCTTCTTCTACCACTCCGTTATCCGCACACATGATGACAAGACCTTTTTTGTCCAAACTGTACGCAGGACTTCCTTTCATTCCCGCAATCTTCGTGACGGCATCCTCCAATTTCCCAAGACTAAATAAAGGCTTTGCGATCTGTTTCCATCGCTTTTTTGCCTGCGCCGCCGCCTTTTGATCCGGAGGACAGATCTGTTCAAGATATTCGTTCAGCCGCTTTGTCACTTTTTCTAATTCCGGTTCTGATTGTTCTTTCATATTTTTCCTGTCTTCTGACATATGATTCCTTCTCTGCTTCTTCTTATTTGCTTCGTTTTCTTTGGCAAACAGTCTGCACTGATCTGTAAAACGCTTTGCAAACTGCGGACAGGACGGCATATATAAATGAGGATACCCCGCAAACAAACTGCCTTCTGTATGAACACATTTCCAGGACGTTCTTCGATCCGGCTTCGCTGCTGTTAAACCTTCTCCGTTATCCGAACTGTCCCAATAATGAAACTCATGCCCTTTGATCACTTCTCCTTGTTTCAGATAACAGCTTTCCTTTTGTTCCTTTTCATGACTTAACTCCACGTAGCCGAAACGCACAAGCTTTCCCGCCGGATAAGTCCTGCCGTTCAAAACTCCTGCCATCTCCCATACAATATGCCTCTCATCTTCCATCTCCTCATGAAGATACATAAAACCGCCGCACTCTGCCAGACAGGGCATTCCGCTTCTGATCGCATCTTTTACCGACCGACGCATAGAATTGTTCTCGGACAGTTCCTTACAGTTAAGTTCCGGGTAACCTCCCCCGAAAATCAAACCGGAAATATTTTCGGGAATCTTTTGATCTCTCAACGGACTGAAAAACACAAGTTCTGCTCCGCTTTCTTCCAGAAGTTCTAAATTTTCTTTATAATAAAAACAAAACGCCGCATCCTTTGCTACCCCGACCCGAACCTTGCCGTCGTCTGAGCTTTTATACTTTTCCATATCGCATTGAAACGGCTCCCGGCTCTGCCCGTTTCGCATATTCTGCTTGATCTGCCCTTTTTCCGGGCTATTTGCTTTCTGTTCCCCTTGTGCGATCTGATACAATCTGTCAAGATCAACCGTCTCTGTCACAATATTTCCTGCCTTTGTCATCTGTTCTTTCAGATGACAGATCTCCTGCGGAGTAACAAGGCCTAGATGACGGCTTTCCAGACAAAACGCTTCATCCTGCGGAATGTATCCTAATACGGGAATATCATACCCTTCTGATTTCAAATGATCTTCCAGCATTTTCTTCAACCTGGGATACAACATTTTTGACACCCGGTTTAAAATGATCCCCTGAATATTGCTGTCTTTTTGAAAGGATACAATCCCGCTGACAACAGCACAAAGGGAAAGCGCCGCCCCTTTGCAAGGAAGAATCAATACTGCGGGAATGTCAAGTGTTCTTGCTACATCATATGAGCTTGCCGTAACAGAATCCAGTCTCATCCCATCATAATATCCCATCACGCCTTCTGTTATAACAAGTTCAGCATCTGCCGCATGTTTTGCGTATTCTTTTCTCAGCTCATCTTCCGAAGAAAAGAATAAATCCAGATTTTTTGAATCTACGCCAAGCACTTCTTTATGAAACATCGGATCGATATAGTCAGGTCCGCATTTACAGGATGATACTTTTTTATTTTGAGCCTGATATGCCGCCATAAGTGCGCACGCCGCCGCTGTTTTCCCGCTTCCGCTGGAGATCGCCGTGATCAAAATTCCCGAAGCCATCTTCCTTTCCTCCTGCTGAAATAATATAGACAGGATTCATTCCTGTCATCATATGATACTGCCCCAGAACACGAGAACGCGACGCACATATCTGTGTAACTTCCATATCGGTCAGTAACCCTTCTTTTTCCGCGTCCATCACATCCCGGACTGTCTCAAGCGATATAGCGCTGATCACAATCTTTACATTTGGATTTTTCTGTTTCACAACAGTCAATATTTCTTTTAAATTACCGGAACTTCCTCCGATAAACAGATGAGTCGGCGGTTCCAAATGCACGAGCGCCTCCGGCGCGCTTCCTTCTATGATCCGGATTCCGTCCGTCCTGAATTTTCTCCTGTTTTTTTCCAAAAGAAGCACCGCCTCCGGATTCTTTTCAATGGCATACACTTTTATCTGCTCACCTGAAAGAGCCGCCTCCACAGATACAGAGCCGGTTCCGGCGCCGACGTCATACACAACCGCATCTTCTGTAAGCTCCATGCGGGCGATGCTGACGGCGCGCACTTCTTCTTTCGTCATTGGAACTTTTCCTCTGACAAACGCATCGTCACGGATATGCGGACCACGCCGCTTTGCCGGATTCTCATTTTCCACCAATGCAGTACATAACCCCCGCACTTCTTCTATTTGAAAATCTGCCGCTTTTTTCCTTATGATCTTTTCATCTTCATAAGAAAGATCTCTTCCGACCGAAAGGAACAGTTCTCCCATTCCATACTCCAAAAGTGCGTTCAGCAGTCGTTCTCCCGCATCTTTTCCGCCAAGAAGAAAGAACGTTTTTCTGTTCGTATCTACCGTCTGTATAAACAGCGTTTCATTTCCATGAAGACTTACGATCTTTGCATCGTCCCATGAAACACCGAGTTTTGCGGCAAAATAAACAACAGATGAAATCCCCGGAATCAATTCAACCGTACAATCGATCTCTGAATGCAAAAGGGCCGCTTCCAGTTTTTTTGCTCCGCTGTAAAACCCGATATCACCGGAAAACAAAACCGCAGTCCGGCTGCACTCCTCATGCTCTTTTACATAAGAAAAAATAAAGTCCCACCGATATTCACTTAACATATCCCGCCATTTTATATCTTTTTTCTGCTCTAAAAAACATGCGGCGCTTTCAAGCATCCGTGAAGCTCCGATCAGACAATCGCTTGCAAGGATCTCTTCTTTCGCTCTTTCGGTCATTTCTTTTACTCCGCCTGTCCCAATCCCGATCAAAGATACTTTTCTTTTTTTATCACACATCTTTATAGCCTCTCGGAGTTACCATTTTCCCGTTTAACTCTTTCGTATTTGAGTTTCCGATATAAACAGTCGTAAACATATCTGCCTGTGTTGTTTTCAGCTTTTTAAGAGTCATGATCTCATATAACTCGCCTTCTCTTCCTATATTTTTCACAAGACCGCACACCGTCTCTTCCGACCGTGATTTTAGAATGATCTCACAGGCTTTCTCAAGATAATCCGCTCTCTTCCTGCTGGACGGATTATAAAGACAGATTACAAAATCAGCCTCTGCCGCGGCGCAAAGTCTCTTCTCGATCAGCTCCCACGGAGTCAGGAGATCGCTTAAACTGATCACTGCAAAATCATGCATCAACGGCGCGCCTAAAACGGCTGCTCCTCCTGATGCCGCCGTGATCCCGGGAACAATCTCAATCCCGATCTCAGGGTAATCTCTCCCGATCTCATAAATCAGACCTGCCATTCCATAAATCCCGCTGTCACCGCTGCATACCATTGCCACGTCAACGCCTTTTTTTACCTCCTCAAACGCCATCTTACAGCGGTCGGCTTCTTTTCGCATCGGAGTGCTCAAGAACTGCTTTTCCGGAAATAAAGGACGGACAAGATCAATATATACCGTATATCCGATAATGACCGGACATGCGTCAAGAACTTTTTTTGCCTGTACTGTCATCTGATCTCCTGCTCCCGGGCCGAGTCCTACAACATATATTTTATTCATTCTTTAGTATTCTCCTTTTCTGCCTTTCCAACATGAGAAGATGCTTTCCGAAATTCTGTTGTAAATGTCGGATCATATAATTTTGACCGTTCATACTTTCCATCTAAAACCCTGCCTACTACAATAAGCGCCGTCTTCGTTACGCCTGCCTCTTTTGCAGTCTGCGCCAATGTTTTTACCGTACAGTTGAGTACTTTTTCCTCCGGCCATGACGCCTTATACACGATCGCGGCAGGAGTGTCCTGTTCATATCCTCCGCTGATCAGCTCTTCGGAAAGTTCTTTTAGCATCCCTGTGCTTAAAAAAATAACCATTGTTGTGCCATGAGCCGCAAAACTTCTGATCGACTCCTTTTCAGGAACCGGCGTTCTTCCTGCCATACGGGTAATTACAACCGACTGTGAAATTCCCGGAAGTGTATATTCTGCATCGAGCGCAGCTGCTGCCGCGCAAAAAGAGCTGACGCCGGGGCACACTTCGTATCCGATCCCAAGTCTTTCCAACTCATCCATCTGCTCTTTGATCGCCCCGTACAGGCAAGGATCGCCTGTATGAAGCCGGACAATGTTCTTTCTTTGAGTCTCACCTTCTTTTATCACTTCCAGCACTTCTTCCAGTGTCATCTTCGCACTATTGTAAACTGCACACGTTTCTTTACAGCCATATAGAAGTTTCGGGTTCACAAGCGATCCTGCGTAAATAACAATATCCGCCTCTTCTAAAAGGCGTTGTCCACGCACAGTGATCAAATCTTTTGCACCCGGACCTGCTCCAACAAATGTGACCATCTTTCTCTTTCCTTTCGCTTTCTTAGCCTCTTTACTTTTTTAATCTTTTCTCCGATCTTTCCGCTGAGTTTCGCTTTCATCTTTTATGATAAACAACGAATAATATCCCGCCTGTTCGGGGATTTCTTCCGTCGAAAAATAAAGCTTCTCCGAATCCATACCACAGTTTTCCACCATTTTTGCCTCTAAAGCGTTCTCGACAAGAAAACGTTTCACTTCCGCCATTTTCCGTCCGCTTTTCATAAATACTTTCGTTCCCTGCAGCCTCATACTTTCTTCTACTCCGTAGGAAGCAGGTATGATATGCAGTTCATCGCTGTTTTCTGAAAGGGAAATGTCAAGGCGAGCCGCCGCCGCGCAAAAAGAAGGGATTCCGGGAATCAACTCTGTTTCATATCCCATCCTTTTCAGTCTTTTGTGTATATACATACAGGTAGAATAAATGCTCGGGTCTCCGATCGTAAGAAACACAACATCCTTTCCTTCATTTAACTTCTCTGCGGTAAACGCCGCGTCTTCGTCATGAATCTCTATCAGTTTCTCCCTGTCTTTGATCATCGGCATAGGCAGAAAGATCACCTCTTTTTCCCCGATCTGCGAATAAACTTGTCTGACGATCTGATAAGCCGTACACTGCTGCATATATTTTGGATCTGCGTTTTCACCCGGCTTTTTCAAACCGCTGTCTGATACGGGAATCGCGACAACATCACTTTCTTGTATCGCATGCAATGCTTTTAATGTCAGAAGCTGCGGATCTCCCGGCCCAACTCCAACGCCTGTAAACTTTCCTTTCATAGCCTCTTTATCTTCCTTTCTTTTGCCTGACAAAACGACTTGTCTGCTCAAACAGACTGTCTGCTTTCGAGGTTTTCCCCAAAACCCCTTCTTCATTTGAAAAAACAACAGCCGCAATATCCAACGCTTCCCCTGCTCTGTTTGTCAGATAAAATTCTATTCTCTCCATTACGCTTTCCATTACTTTTTCGAGAAGTCCGCATTCTTTGAGTACTCTTAATGCCTCCGATGTATTCACACAGTCCATGACCGAACGCACCGTATGCGAATCTGCCCCTTCTAAAGCCGCATGTACCGCCAACACTTCCATCCTGCAGTCTGCCTGTCTTGAATGGGTATTCATTACTCCTGCCGCCAGTTTGACAAATTTTCCGATATGACCGATAAATAGAATTCCCTTCATCCCGAGTAATTTTGCATCGTCGATCGTATCTCCGATATAGTTACTGCATTTTACTGTTACTTCTTCGTCCACGCCGAGTTCTTCACGTAAAAAATCCATTCCGTAATTTCCCGGAACAACATAACACCTGTCATACCCTGTCTCTTTTAACATTTTCATTTCCAGCCATATCGTATCAGTCAGCGCTTTTTCACTCATCGGCTCTACGATGCCTGTCGTTCCAAGAACAGACAGGCCTCCTACAATGCCAAGCCTCGGATTAAACGTCTTCTTTGCGATCTTCTCCCCGCCCGGAATAGACAGCGTAATCTTTATTTTCCCACCGTACTTGTATTGACGGCACTCTTCGTCTACCGCATCGGCAATCATCCTGCGAGGTATTTTATTGATCGCGGGAAAGCCTGTCTGCTGCTCTAATCCTGCTTTTGTGACCCGGCCGATTCCTTCTCCTCCGGCAAGAACAATATGATCTTTGATTTCAAAACAGCGTTCTTCCGCTTCTTCCTCTTTTAAAAATGACTCGATCTTCTCAGCTTTTGCGTATACTTTCATCCCATCTGTCACATCAGGATCATCGCCGCTGTATTTTTCAACAGCGCACTGCACATAATCCGCAGTTCTGATCGTTGACTCTACTTCCAAATACAGCTCGATCCCTTTCGGAGTGATCAGTTTCACATGAGTAATCTCTTCTTCTTTAAGAAGCATCGCCACAGCAGCTTTTGCCGCTGCGGCAGCACAGCTTCCTGTCGTATATCCAAGCCGAAGTCCCGACCGGTTCCTCCCGATCTCCTGTTTCATTTTATGCTATTCTCCTGATATGCTTTACAATTCTTCCAGCATCTGCCGTGGATTTTCCGCCGCTTTTACTTTACCGAACACTTTCTCGATCACACCTTCTTCATCGATCAAATAAGTAGTGCGGACAACACCCATTGTTTTCTTTCCGTACATATTCTTTTCTTTCCATACATCATAAGCCTGAATACATGTTAACTCTGTATCTGAAAGAAGTGTAAAGGGCAAACCGTATTTTTCTTCAAATTTCTTATGAGATGCGACGCTATCCTTGCTTACTCCAAGCACAACCGCTCCTTTTTCTGAAAATTCAGGATATAATTCTCCGAAACCACATGCCTGTTTTGTACATCCCGGAGTGTTGTCTCTCGGATAAAAATATAAGATCACTTTCTTCCCTTTGTATTCTTCCAATGTGTGTACCTTTCCGTTCTGATCCGGCAATGCAAACTCCGGCGCTTTCATTCCTGCTTCTAACATTTGTATTTCCTCCTGTTTTTTATTTTATTCTTTTTAGCTTGTTCTTACATTTCCGCTTCTTCGATATGTTCTGCGAATATTTTTCTGATTCCTTCAAATTCTCCGAGTCCTTTTAAAATAACCCGGACTTCATATCCTTTTTCCTCCAGCTCGCTTTTCCATGAATCTTCTTCTCCTGCCATATCATTTTTTGCATGATCTCCGGCAACAAACATAAACGGCATAAGTACGACTTTTTTTCTGCCCGATATTTCCAGCTTTGCCATTACATTTCTCAAATCAGGAAAGCTTTCCACTGTTCCGACAAGAACCTGCTGATATCCAAGCGAGTGAAACGTATACTCTAACGTAGGATATGCGGAATTTGCATGGTGATCTGTTCCGTGTCCCATCAGAACGAGCATTTCATCTTCGCCGATCACCGTTTTTTCCATCACGGCATGAATTGCTTTTTTATAATCTTCCACAGAACTAAGAAGCGGTTTCCCTACATATACTTTTCGGAACAGGTGCATATGTTCCATGACTTCTTGCAGCATCCGGTCATTTTCTATCCCGTTGATCACATGAGTCGGCTGAACGATAACTTCTTCGATCCCATCTGCCGCCATTTTTTCTAAAGCTTCGCCTACTGTTTGCACCTTTATATTTGCAGTGCGCTTTAATTTTTTTATAATCATATTGCTTGTAAACGCCCTGTATACAACAGCTTCTTCAAACGTTTTTGCAAACTCCTTTTCGAGCACGTCAATCGTCTTTTCCATCGTGTCAATATGACTTGTTCCGAAACTGACTGCCAGAATTCCTTTTTTCATTTTACATCTCCTCTCATTTTTATTTATTTTATTATTTCCCTGTTTTCTTAAATTCCCTTTGATGTTTTCTATTTCAAACTTTTCAGATCAAGTAAGCCTTGACTCCAGTTCTTCCCATGTGCGCGGAGGCTCTTCTTTGTCTGATAAGATTTTTTTCTCTGTTAATTTGCGATACATACGAATGACTGTCGGTATTTCCAATTCTGCTTCTTTCAACGCTTCCTCATCCTGACAGATTTCCATCGTCTCTGCATGGCGTATCACTTTTCCTTCATGCATAAGCACAATCTCATCTGCCCATCCACAGGCATACTCTATATCATGTGTTGCGATCAGCACCGTAATTCCTTTTTCCGTCAGCCTCTCGATCATCTCATTCACTTTTTTCGTATGTTTCATATCAAGCGCCGCCGCAGGTTCGTCTAAAATCATCACTTCAGGATGCATAACCAGAATGTCTGCAATCGCAACCTGTTTTTTCTGTCCTCCGCTTAAAGCATGAGTCGGCTCTTCCTGAAACGCAGAAAGCCCCAGTTCCTCGATTATCTGTCTGACCGCCTTTTCGGCAGTTTCTTCATCCGCCCCCATGTTCAATATCCCGAAAGAGATTTCCTCATAAACACTTGCAGAAAAAAGCTGTTCATCCGGATTTTGAAATACGATCCCGATTTTTCGTCTGACATCTAAAAGTCCTTTTTTTGTATATTCGATCAGTTTTCCATCTATAAAAATCCTTCCGGATTCCGGTCTTCTGATCCCGTTCAGGCAAAGAAAAAAAGTAGATTTTCCGCAGCCGTTTCCTCCCATAACCGCGACTTTTTTCCCTTTACGAATGTTCAAACTCAAGTGATCCAATGCCTTTATTTTACTTCCCTCATATGTATAATCTACATTTTCTGCACGAATCACATATTCCGTTTCTGATTCTTTTTTTTCTTCCTTTTTCAATGTTCTCTTTTTTGTTTTCATATCTTTCATTTTATCCATCATATCATCCGTTCCGCCGCAGCTACAATTATCAAAACAAGCTCAAATACAGCCAACAATATCATTTCTTTCTTTTTCGCCGGAGTGTTCCTTTCTAGCACATTGATTGTTCCGTCATACCCTCTTGCTTCCATTGCATCATACAGCGCATTTGCTTTTCTCAAAGAAATAAAGAACAAAGCGGTCAGCATCTTTCCGAATGCACGAAGCTGTGTCCGATAATCTCTATTTCCAAGTCTTGCCTCCTGTGCTGTCATAATTGCAGACGCAGTATGAAGAAGAATAAATACAAAACGATAGATCAACATCATCAACTCAATCAGAAGCCTCGGCATATGCATTTTCCTGAGCGCTCCCAGTATATCTGTCATCGTTGTGTTCAACGACAGAAAATAAAGACATGTCACTGCCGCCAGCGCCGTGATACATAAATTGACTGCCCAAAAAGCCGATTCACGGCTTGCCGTTATATATATTTCCCCGACCGGCACGGCAAATGCATCCATAGGAACTTTCGATAGATTTAAAAAAACAGCTCCTGTTCCGACGATCAAAAATACGATCGGAATCATCAGCAGTCGAACATAGCAGGAAAGAGGAATCTTCCCCTTTCCTACCGTCAAAATTCCATTTGCGATAAATACGATCAAAGCCGCCGCATAGGAGCGGGTCAAAACACAGATCATAAGAGAAGAAACGGCATACAGTAACTTCTCTGCCGCACTGACATATCTTAATTTTGACCGGTAACACAATTTATCTATAATGATCATTCATCGCTCCTTTTTATTCTCCTATGACTTTTGTTTTTCCCTCAAAACTTCAAAAGCATTATCGCCCAGACTATCCGTCCATTTTTTACGTTCCACGAACCGTCCCATTATAAATGCGATGATTCCCACGCCTATCCCTGTCTGAATACAGAAAATAAGACTTTCTATCTCTCCGGGCAGTTCTCTGTCTAACGCAGTCTCCAAAACCGGAGTAAACCACGGCTCATATTCTCCGTGAATTTCTTCTACCATCACGCTTCCCGCATCATCAGAACCGCCGAATTCTGCTTCTTTTAAAACGAAAAGAGGAACAACGGCGATTAAAACAGCGGCGATCAATAATAAAATCACTGTTTTTTTGTTTTTACTCATCTTGTGTCTCCCCCTTTTTATTTTTGAAAAATCCTATACTTCTTAATTCCGGTTTTGCATATGTTTCCAGACCTATCACAATGACAACTGTAAGGATACCTTCTATCACGGCAAGCGGAATCTGTGTAGGCGCAAATACTCCGAGAAACTTAACAGCCGACGCTCCGACGCCTCCCGCTTCAGACGGATAGGCAAAAGCAAGCTGGATACTTGTCACACAATATGTAAACAGATCTCCTAAAAATGCAGCCAAAAAAATACCGACTCTTCTGTTTACATTTATTTTCTGACATAATTTATAAATTCCAAAAGAGACGACCGGTCCTGCGATCGCCATGGAAAATGTATTTGCTCCAAGTGTTGTCAAACCTCCGTGAGCTAAAAGCAATGCCTGAAAAAGCAATACAATGACACCGAGCACGCTCACAGATGCCGGTCCAAACAAAATCGCGCCGAGCCCTGTTCCTGTCATATGCGAACAACTCCCTGTAACAGAAGGGATCTTAAGCGATGAAATAACGAAAATAAACGCTCCCGACATTGCGATCAGCGTTAAATTTCTTCTATTTTCTTTTACTTTGTTTTTCAATGAAATAAATCCTGCAATCAGAAACGGCAGGCAGACGACGCCCCAAGCAACGCAGTATTTAGCCGGAAGATACCCTTCCATAATATGCATTGCATTCGCTGCCGGGACTATGGCAAATACCGCCGCAAACACGATAGATGCCTTTAGTAAGATTTTTTCTTTTTTTGACATGTTTTTTCCTCTCCTTGATCATAATCCCGTAATCTACGGACTCATTTGAAAGTGAATATTCTGACTTAGGGATCGATGCAAATATTCCGCCTTCCCACAGAATCTTATTCCGCAGTGGCAATATGGAATACCGCTCCTCCAATACAGCAACGGGTATTGTGCAGGATTCTCACCTGACTTCCTCACAGATATCTCAAAGTAACCTAACCTTATCTAAAGTCCGGTACAAAGAGCAATCTATACTTCTCTATCTGTTTATCTTTCAAACGTATGCCGAGCCCGACTAATACTCAATCCCTCTTCTAGCCCGGATTCCCCGGTCGTAAGGGTGTTTCACCTTGCAGATCTCAGATACATAATCCGCTTTCTCTACAAGGCGAAGGTCAGGATCCCGTCCTGTTAAGACAACTTCCAGACCTGTCGGTTTCTTTTCCAGAAAACAAAGAGCTTCCTCGTTTGGTATCAATCCATACCGGTATGCCGCCATAAATTCATCCATAACAAGTACGTCATAAGATCCGCCGGAAACTTTTCTCAAGACCTCATTCCACAGAGCTTCATATAGCTTCTTTACCTCTTTTTTTTCTTTTTCTGTCAGTGTTTTATAGAAACCGTAAGATTTCTCCAGATGTAAAACTTCAATGTCCGAAATGCTGTCGAGAATGTTTAATTCTCCCGAATTCTCATTTTTAAGAAAACGTGCAAAAAGCACTTTCTTTTTGCAGCCCGCAGCTCTGACCGCCAGCCCGACGGCTGAGGACGTCTTTCCTTTGCCGTCTCCACAATAAATATGAATCAAACCTCGTTCCATCGTCTTTTACCTCTCTGTAAAAATCCTTTATATTTTACCACAAATATACACTCTGTGACAACATTTTGTGTTATACTAAGCTGAATCGGTATACACCGTACATAAAAATAACTTTTCCGTATTTATATTATCGGAACTGTCTTTATGAATGTAATATCAAAAACTATGATTAAATGATAAGGAGGAGCATTATGAACTTTACTTTTGCCCACAACAACTTAAATGTCTACGATCTGGATGCATCTTTGCGATTTTATAAAGAAGCTCTCGGTCTTACTGTCACACGTACAAAAGAGGCTGACGACGGCAGCTTCAAACTTGTTTATCTCGGTGACTCGACAACTCCTCACAAACTCGAACTGACATGGCTTCGGGATATGGACCGCCCTTACAATTTGGGAGATAACGAGATCCATCTTGCATTTGAAACCGATGATTTTGATGCGGCACACGAAAAACACAAAGAGATGGAATGCATCTGTTTTGAGAATCCGGGGATGGGGATTTATTTCATTTCCGATCCTGACGGATATTGGCTGGAGATCGTACCTAAAAATTTATAATATTAAAAAGGGCAGTTTTTTATGATCGCTGAAAAACCCGGCGCACAGAGACGCCGGGTTTTCCGATTTCCAAAAAATATATTATACAAACTATGTCCGAAAGGAGTTTTCTTATGGAACATTATACATTGCCCCATCGGCACAATCAGTCAATGTCTCAGTTAATGAGTCATTTACCGAATATTGAAGAGTTTCAGACGACCGCAGATATATTTAAACAACTAAGCGATCCTACCCGCATCCGCATCTTCTGGATCTTGTGCCACTGCGAAGAATGTGTTATCAACATCGCTTCTATGATGGAAATGAGCAGTCCTGCCGTCGCGCATCATTTACGTCTGCTTCGTTCAAGCGGTCTGATCGAATCCCGCAGGGACGGAAAAGAAACATATTACCGTGCCGTCGACTCGAAAAAAACACAAACGCTTCATCATATGATCGAAAAGATCATGGATATTTCCTGCATAAACAAAGACGTATAAATCAAAATTTAACTCAGATCTATAGATTTTGAACTCTAAGCGCCCTGACTGCATTTAAGACCGCAATGATCATAACCCCTACGTCGGCAAAGATCGCAAACCACATATTTGCAATTCCAAGAGCGCCAAGTCCAAGACAGGCAAATTTAATTGCCAAAGCAAATATAATGTTTTGATATACGATTCTCAGACATTTTTGAGAGATTTTAATCGCTTTGGAAATCTTTAACGGATCATCGTCCATCAACACTACATCTGCCGCTTCGATTGCCGCGTCCGATCCCATTGCCCCCATTGCAATTCCGATATCCGCCCGAGTCAGTACCGGTGCGTCATTAATGCCGTCACCTACGAATACAAGCTTTTCTTTTCCTTCTTTTTCCAAGAGCAGTTCTTCTACTTTTTGTACTTTATCTCCGGGGAGCAGTTCACTGTACACTTGATCGATTCCCAAAGTTTTTGCCGTCTGCTCGGCAGCTTTCCGCGAATCCCCGGTAAGCATGACTGTTTTTTTGATCCCTGCTTTTTTCAATTCCGCAACCGCTTCTTTGGAATGTTCTTTCACAACATCGGAAATCACGATATGCCCTGCATACTTTTTATCAATCGCCATATGGATGATCGTACCTGCCGTATGGCATTCATGATACTTCAAACCGAGTTTTTTCATCAGCTTGTCGTTACCTGCCGCAACTTCATGACCGTCCACGACGGCTGTAATCCCATGACCGCTGATTTCCCGGATATCCGAAACCCTGTTTCTGTCAATTTCCTTTCCGTATGCTTTTTGCAGACTTTTGCTGATCGGATGTGATGACGCACATTCTGCAAGCGCCGCATATTCTAATAATTTTTCTTCTTCCAGTTCATTGTGATGAACCGCGCTTACTTCAAAAGCGCCTTTTGTTAAAGTTCCTGTTTTGTCAAACATAACATATTTTGTCTGAGACAATGTTTCCATATAATTAGAGCCTTTGATCAACACTCCTGCTTTGCTTGCCCCGCCGATTCCCGCAAAAAAGCTAAGAGGAATACTGATCACAAGTGCACAGGGACAACTAATCACAAGGAATGTAAGAGCTCTGTAAATCCACACGCCCCACTGAGCCGCCTGTCCGAGAAAGACCATCTCTATTACCGGAGGCAAGAGTGCCAGCGCCAATGCCCCGTAGCAAACTGCCGGAGTATACACTTTGGCGAATTTGGAGATAAAATGTTCGGATTTTGATTTCCTGGAACCGGAATTTTCCACAAGTTCCAAAATCTTAGACACCGTTGATTCTTCAAACTGTTTCGTAGTCCGAACTTTCAGTACTCCCGTCATATTAATACAGCCGCTGATCACCTCTTCTCCCTGACGCACATCACGCGGAAGGCTTTCTCCTGTCAAAGCGCTTGTATTTAAACTGGAGCTTCCTTCGACGACAATCCCATCAAGCGGAACTTTTTCACCCGGCTGTACTACGATGATACTTCCTATTCCGACTTCATCAGGATCTCTTTTTTCCAGTTTCCCGTCACATTCTACATTTGCATAATCCGGTCGGATATCCATTAATGCACTGATATTTCTGCGGCTTTTCCCGACTGCATAACTTTGGAACAACTCTCCGATCTGATAAAACAACATTACCGCGATTGCCTCGTTATAATCGCCGCTTTTTGAATAGACGGCAAGAGCAAAAGCTCCGATTGTTGCGACTGCCATCAGAAAATTCTCGTCAAACATGCGCCGGTTCAAAATACCTCTGCCTGCCTTTTTCAAAATATCGTATCCTATGACTAAATATACTGCTAAATAAAGTGTGAACCGCAAAATTCCCGTTACAGGTACAAAATTCAATAGAATAACACCAAATGCCGCTGCCATGATCCTCGTCAACATTTTTTTCTGTTTTTTACTCATTACACCTTGCATCCTCCTCGCTATTTAATATACACATATGTTCATTCGTTCATATGTTGTATATAAATCTGCGCCCTTTGCCATCAGCATATCGGGCGCTCCTTTTTCTTTTTAGCCACTTTCATTCAATCTTTGAGAAGTTTCTTAAAATTCAATTTCACAATCCGGCTCTATTTTTTTGCAGGCTTTCAGCACATCTTTCATAACCGACTTCGGCTCTCGCCCATCCTCGAACTGTACAGTCATTTTCTGTGTCATGAAATTCACCACCGCATCTTCTACTCCGCCGGTCTTTTTCGCCGCATCTTCCATCAGATTCGCACAGTTTGCACAATCTACTTCAATTTTATAAGTCTTTTTCATATTAAATACCTCTTTTCTTTTAAAATCTTTTTATTTCAACAATTAAGCATTTATTTAATTGTTATGCTTTTACTATACACCTATCTTTTTTCTCTGTCAATCCTTAAAAATGAAATCTATTAAAAAAAGCAGGAGCTGTAAAATTCACAACTCCTGCGATCGACCTATGTATTATTCACTTGATTTTATACATCTTATCATAACTTACCGACTGACTTTGTACGCCTAGCGACGAACATAAACCATTCCTGCCTGTACCGGTCCTATCTTAACATTCTCTCCCGGCTGAGGCGCATGGATCATCATACCGTTTCCAATGTAAATACCGCAATGATCCCAGTTCGTACATACATCGCCCGGCTGAGGATCACTGACGCGAGGCCATCCCATAAATGTATACGTTGTTCCTACACGTCCATAACCGCCTGTCAGACAATATCCTACAAGTCCCGAGCAGTCAAAAGAGTTCGGTCCTGTCGCTCCCCACACATAAGGGAGTCCGATACATCCATATGCACGGTCTACAATAACATTTCCCGTTACCGGATCGTACGGCGCCGCTCCTGAACCGCCTGAACTTCCGTTATTCGGATTGGAAGGTGTCACCGGCTGTTCCGGAGTCACATTGTTCTTTGCTTCCTCTTCCCGTCTGCGGCGTTCTTCCTCTGCTTTTCGTTCCTCTTCGGCTTTTCTTGCAGCTTCCTGGATCATGCCGTCCAAATTGGTGATCTCATCTTTTTTAGAATTGATCGTCTCGGTCAGAGTCGCCTGCTCAGCCTCGTACTCTTTTTCCGTTGCTTCCAGATTCTTTTGCTCTTCTTCAAGTGTCTTCTGCAAATTTTCAATCTCTGTTACTGTATTTGTATATTCTTTCAGTTGTTCACGATCATATTCATGCATCTTCTGCGAATACTCTGCCTGACTGAGCATGCTCGACATATCGCCGGATGTCATAACTTTCTCGACTGTAGCGCTGCCTGTTCCGGATTCGTACATAAACTTAATCCGCTTTTTCATCGCCTCATACTGTTCTTCTTTTTTTTCTTCCGCAGCTTCCAGATCTGCCTGCGCCTGAATAATCGCCTCACCTGTCTTAATCAGCTTAAGTTCCAGTTCATTCGCCTTTTGGATCAATGTATCAAACTGCGTCTGAAGATTAGAAAGCTCGCTTTCCGCTTCTGTTTTCTGATTTTTCAAATTCTCCGCATCTTCTGCCGGATTTGCAAACACCGGCGTCACTGCTAATGAGCAAGCCAAAGCCGCCGTCAGAAATGTGCTATGTACCTTTTTTAATCTCATACTGCCACCTTTCCTCATTTTATTATCTATTTCCCCACATAACAGCATCATACAACACAACCGTCCGCTTTTCAACAAACTTAATTAAAAAAATGAAAAACATCTGTCGGAAACTTGTACTGTAATAGATGCCAATCAAAAAAATGCAGGTTTTTCTTCTTATTTTACGATTCACTATCGAATAAATAATAACAAATCACCCGCATTTTTTCAACACTTTTTAATATTTTTGTAACATTTCAAATGTTTTGTATCATTTTTCTTTATTTATTACCATTCACTGTTTCCTATATACAAACAAACTCATATTTCATCAGCCATCGCTCGATCGCTTCTTTCTCGCCTCGGACTGTTCCCTGAACCATCTCGGGTTTTCCGCCGCCGCGTCCGTCGAATCTTTTATTAAACTCTTTCGCCATTTCACGTACATCTTGTTGACGGCTTCCCAACACATATCGATACCCGTCTTTTTCATTTCCAAAGAACACTGCGCAAATACAATGCCCTGCGTCTAAAACATAATTCATCAACATACGCATGGAATCACCGCCGAATTCTTCCGTAAAAATGCAAACTGCATCTTTACTTTCCGAAATCATGTCCGCATACGCTTTCACTAGGCGCCGCTCTTTTTCTGCAAGTTCATATTTCAGCTGATTCGTCTCTTCTGCCAAATGCGCAACCGCATCTGCAATCTCATTTTCTTTCGCACAAAGAAGCCTGGAAATTTCTTTTGCCTGCGCTTCCTTTCTCACATAATCCGAAAACGCGCGGACTCCGCACAGCATAGTGATCCGCACTCCGCCCTTATAACGCTGCGCTTGAACCAGCTTGATCAGTCCGATCTCTCCTGTATACGTCACATGAGGAGCACAGCAGGCACAGCAGTCATACCCCGGAATTTCTATAATACGTACCTGACCCTCGATCTCGATCTTACTCCGATATTCTATCTGAGACAGTTCCTCCTTCTTCGGATAATGCGTAAATACTTTCAGGTTTTTCCACACAGCTTTATTTGCCTCCGCCTCGATCCGGCGAAGTTCCTCTTCTGTGATCTCACCGTCAAAGTCCATCGTACAGTCCTCACTGCCAAGATGGAAGCCGACATTATTATACCCGTATGCGGCGTGGATCAGCCCTGAAACGATATGCTCTCCCGTATGCTGCTGCATCTTCATAAAGCGTTCTTCCCAGTCGATACTTCCTTTCACCGCAGTTTTGGCTTCAATGAAACCGTCCGTTATATGAAAGATACGCCCGTTCCTTTCACGGACATCGAGCACTTGAACTTTCTTTCGAGCCGTTTCATCCAAGCCGCACGTATCATCGTCTGCCATATATAGCACTCCCGTATCGGCATACTGACCTCCGCCTTCCGGAAAAAAGGCTGTCCTGTCAAGTTCTATTTCATAATATTCGCCTGCTTTTCCGTCCAGCCTGCCAAACGAATCCTTCACCTGCTGCCTTTTTGCTCTGACACACGAAAGAACTTCTGCATCGAACTTTGAAAGATGACTGTCTTTATAAAACAGTTTTTCCGTCATTTTTCCATTACATCCTTTCCGGCGCTTCAAATCCAAGCAGGTCAATGCACGTCTCCAACACGCGCTTTGTCAGTCCGAGGAGCGCAATATAACCGGAACGTTTCTCTTCGTCTTCCTCGGAGAGGATCTTCGTCTCATGATAAAACTTATTAAATTCATTCGCGATCTCATAAATGTAAGCGCACAATTTATGCGGAGCAGTCTCTTCGCATACTGCCTCAAACACATCGTTGAACTTCAAGACTTGAAGCATAAGCGCCTTCTCATATACATTTCCCGACGGACGGATCGAAAGTTTCTCTGCGCTTCCTCCGTTTTCCTTATACTTTGCCAAAATGGACTTAATACGCACGATTGTATAAAGAATATACGGACCTGTATTTCCCTCAAATGAAGTAAATCTGTCTACGTCGAATATATAATCTTTGCCTGCCTGATTCGACAGATCTCCATATTTAATTGCCGCAAGTCCGACTATGCGGGCCGTCTTTTTCGCTTCTTCTTCCTCCACTGTACGATTATCCATAATTTTCTTATACATTTCATCGTTAATTTCGCGGATCAGATTTTCAAGACGCATAACGCCGCCCTCACGGGTTTTGAACGGTTTTCCGTCTTTCCCGTTCATCGTACCGAATCCGAGAAATTCCAATCTTGTATTCGGGCTCACGATCCCCGTCTTTTTTGCACAGCGGAACACCTGTGTAAAGTGAAGTTCCTGACGTTTATCTACTACATAGATAACTTCGTCCGGCTGATAATCTTCTTCCCTTTGTACAAGTGTTGCAAGATCTGTCGTATCATAGAGCGCCGCTCCGTCTGACTTTAAGATCATACACGGAGGAACTTCTTTTTTATCCGACTCTTCCTGAACATCGACCACAAGAGCGCCCTCGTCGTAACGCGCATAGCCTTCTTCTTTTAACATCTGTACCATATCAGGTATATATTTCTGCGCGTCCGCCTCGCCTTTCCAAAGATCAAATTCTACATTCAGTCTCTCATAATTTTTCTTAAGATCTGTAACCGAAACATTCATGATGTGATTCCAAACCGCTCTGTATCCTCTGTGGCCGTTCTGGAGCAAATATGTCGCATGCAACGCTTCTTTCCTGTATTCTTCGTCTTCTTTTGCATATGAACTTGCTGTCGGATATATCTCCTCCAGTTCGCCGATCGTAAACGGAGCTTCCGCCGGATATTCTCCCGTAAAATTTTCATCAAAATACGGCAGCTCCGGTTTGCGTTTCTTTAATTCCGTGATGATAAGTCCCATCTGATATCCCCAGTCTCCCAGATGAATATCACCGATCACTTTGTTTCCTTTAAAACGAGTAATCCGTTTTACGCTTTCGCCGATAATTGCAGAACGCAGATGTCCTACATGAAGCGGTTTCGCAACATTCGGTCCGCCGTAATCTATCATGATCGTTTTTGGTTCTTCCGCTTCTTCTACTCCGAGTTTTTCTGTTTCTGACATTTGATTTAAATAATCCGCAACACTTTGCGGAGCAAGTTTCAGATTGATAAATCCCGGCTTTACAACTTCTACCGTCTCAAAATAAGAACTTTCCTTTAAATATACCGCCACATCTTCCGCAATCATAAACGGGGCTTTTTTATATTTCTTTGCTCCTGCCATCGCGCCGTTGCACTGATATTCGCACAAATCGGGACGATTTGAAAGAGTTACTTTTGCAAGTTCTTTATCATAACCGGCTTTTTCAAAAGCCGCTTCCATTTCCGTTGTGATCAATTCCAACATTGTTTTCAATTTTTCCACACTCCTTTATATAGAAACTCTTTATCATATGAATGCTATTCTAACATGTATCAGTTTTCACGGCAACAAACAACTTGAAAACACTTTACATTTTGCTTACTTTATGCTAGGATAATTAAAGTTGTTTAACACAACGATGCGTCTGTAGCTCAGTGGATAGAGCAATGCCCTCCGGAGGCATGTGCGACGGTTCGACTCCGTTCAGACGCTTTTTTCATGCTCTTTTACAATCCGTTCTTTCATATCAGGATCAAATTTCCCTGCCCGAAGCATCTCAATTTCATATTTATAAGGAGCATATGATTTCTTTGGATTTTCCACAGATGGTATATATGGCGTCTCAAGTATTTTCGGAACATCCCTAAAGTCCGCATGATGAACGATATAATTGATCGCTTCAAAACCGATATGTCCGAATCCGATGTTCTCATGCCTGTCCTTTGCAGCGCCTGGAACATTCTTACTGTCGTTAATATGAAATACGGCAATCTGATCTTTTCCTATAATACGATCGAACTCTTCTATCACATCATCAAAATGATGAATAATATCATACCCACTGTCGCTCGTATGACATGTATCAAAACAAACTCTCAATTTATCGCTATATTTTACCCCGTCGTAAATCCTGGCTAATTCTTCAAACGTACGACCGATCTCCGATCCTTTCCCCGCCATTGTTTCTAACGCCACACAACAATCCATATCCTGCGTAAGAACTTCGTTTAGTCCTTTTATGATCTGCTCTGTTCCTATGCTGACTCCTTCTCCTACATGGGCTCCCGGATGCAGAATCAACGTATGGCTTCTGCAGCTTACCGTACGGTCTATCTCCTTTGCGAGAAACTCAACCGCAAGAGAAAATGTTTCCGGCTTTACCGCATTGCCTAAATTAATAATATACGGAGCATGAACAATGATTTCTTGAATCCCGTGCTCTTTCATATATTCCCATGCAGGATCGATATTTAATTCTTCGATTTCTTTCCGCCTCGTATTTTGAGGCGCTCCCGTATAAAACATAAATGTATCCGCCCCGTAAGATACTGCTTCTTTTGCAGAACCAAGCAGCATCTCCTTACCACTCATTCCGACATGTGAACCTATTTTCACAATGTTATCCTCCAATCTATATTTTTATAAGCTTTGCAAACAAAGCAAACATTTTTCTGACTCCTGCAGTATCAAACTGCACCGTCACCTCATAATCTCTTCCACCCTCTTTAATCTCCGTCACCGTGCCGTCTCCAAACTTTACATGCCGTACACGATCTCCGACTCCGTAAGAGAGTCCCTCCGACTTTTTCGCCATCAGTCCGCTCCCCTTTTGGATCGCGGCAAATGCCGGTTTCTGAGCATACGCAGATCTTTTGTATCCACTGACCTCGGACGAATACGTCCTCTTCTCTCCCAAAGAAACATTTTGAGAAAAACCGCCTTCTCGCTTTCCTGTATCAATCAATGCAGAAGGCATCTCTTTAATGAAACGGGACATACTGTTATATTGTCTCTCACCTCTGACCAAACGCATACGCGCGCAGGTAAGAGTCAATTTTTCTTCAGCGCGGGTCACGCCCACATAACAAAGTCTTCGTTCCTCCTCCAACTCTTCCGGATCATCTCCGCTGATCGACATATAACTTGGGAACAATCCATCTTCCATTCCCGCAAGATATACATGTGGAAATTCCATACCTTTCGCACTGTGAAGAGTCATAAGGATCACGTAATCCCGATCTTCCGCTACGCTGTCGATATCAGCGACAAGAGCCACCTCTTCAAGGAAACCGCTCAGCGTCGGTCTTTCTCCTCTGTCACTGCAGCTTTCCTCATATACGGCCGCCTTACTGACAAGTTCGTCTATATTCTGCACTCTTGCTTCCAGTTCCTCAGGATCATCCGCTTCCAGACTTTCCGTATACCCTGTCTTCTCGATCACTTCCGTCAGAAGATCTGTCACCGCTCTCTTCCGATCTTCCTTTAAAATATTCGATCAAAGCTGCAAATGAATCAAGTTTCGATGCGCTGCGTCCGATCCCGGGAATAAGGTCCGGAGCTGAAAGGGCGTCATAAAACCCTATTCCTCTCGCAGCAGCCGACTCCTGAATCCGATTAATCGTTGTCAAACCGATCCCCCGTTTCGGAACATTAATAATCCTTCTCACAGCCAGATCGTCTTTTCCGTTATCAATCGTTTTTAAGTATGACAAAACATCCTTAATCTCTCTTCGGGAATAAAAATTGATGCCTCCGACAATCTTATACGGAATATTCATCGCGACAAACTTTTCCTCAAGAAGACGCGACTGCGCGTTCGTTCGGTATAAAACTGCATGATCACTGTAATTTGCTCCCTGTGCCGTTTCGTCCTTAATATCCTCTGCAATAAACTGCGCTTCGTCATATGCCGTATCAAACTGCCGCAGACGGATCTTCTCCCCTTTTTCATTATCAGTCCAAAGAGTCTTTTCTTTTCTGCCTTTATTGTTGCGGATCACACTATTCGCAACTTCCAATACATTCCCGACAGAGCGGTAGTTCTGTTCCAGTTTAATTACTTTTGCATCTGAAAATTCTTTTTCAAAATCCAAAATATTTCGTATATTAGCTCCGCGGAACTTATAGATCGACTGGTCGTCATCGCCGACTACACACAAATTCCTATACTTTCCCGCAAGCAGGCTGACAAGCCGAAACTGTACGGTATTCGTGTCCTGATATTCGTCAACCATGATATATCTGAAACGTTCCTGATAATTCTCCCTCACATCAGGCTGCGTTTCCAGAAGCTGAACTGTCTTTACAAGCAAATCGTCAAAATCCAACGCATTATTCGCCCGCATCTGCGCCTCATATTCTTTATAGACTTTTGCGATCTTAAGCTGTACAAAATCTCCTCCGGCATTCAATTCAAACTCTTCCGGAAGGATCATCTCGTTTTTAGCAGAAGAAATTACCGATAAAAGCATCCTTTCTTTAAACCGCTTTGTATCAATATCTGTCTTACGACATACTTCTTTCATCAGCGTCTTCTGATCATCCGTATCATAAATCGTAAATCTGTTGTCATATCCGAGACGATCTATGTATCTTCTTAAGATCCGTACACACATGGAATGAAACGTACTGACCCAAATACTCTCTGCTCCGATCCCGACAAGGCTGTCTACTCTCTGACGCATCTCTTCCGCCGCTTTATTTGTAAACGTAATGGCAAGAATATTCCATGGATTCACTCCCTTTTCCTCAATCAGGTATGCAATTCTGTGAGTCAAAACTCTTGTTTTTCCCGAACCCGCTCCCGCCAGGATCAAAAGCGGACCTTCCGTATGAAATACAGCCTCCTTTTGAGGTTTATTCAACGTATCATATACAGCCATTTATATGCTCCTTATCTTTCTTTTTCTCAATTACCCGTAAAATATTTAGTTCAAATAACGAGTGTGTATTGTTCTTATTATCGAACATATTTTCGTTAAAGTCAACCTTCTTTTTTCGTTCATTTATCCCATGCCAAACGCTTCCATATCGTTATCATTTATCAAGGCGCACTCCTGATAAAACGGCTGATAACTACATTTTTATACAAAAACAACGATGGGAAATCCCGGTTAATAAAGGTTTAGAAAAGGCTTGCCATCTAGTTTTCACTACTATATAATAAGGATATCGAGGTGATATTATGAAAATAGACATGACAGATCTGTTAAACAGCATAACAGAAAACTTAAAACGTATTGATTACATCAAACCGGAAGAAATACCGAATATTGATTTATATATGGATCAGGTAACAACTTTTATGGACGAACATCTTGCCGGAACAAAACGCCGTGACGAAGATAAGATTTTGACAAAAACAATGATAAACAACTACTCAAAAAATAATCTTCTTCCTCCGTCCGTCAAGAAAAAATATTCTAAAGAACATGTACTTCTTCTTATATTTATTTACTACTTTAAAAGCATTCTTTCTATCAAAGATATTGAAACCGTACTTGCTCCTCTGCGGGACAAATATTTTTCAGACGAGGCGGCGCTTAGCCTCTCCGAACTGTATACCGAAGTTTGCAAGCTTGAAAAATCCCGTATCAAGCCGCTTTCCGAATCCGTTCAAGAAGCATACGAAAGTTCATTCTCTGCTTTTTCAAATATAGAAGATGACGCCGATCAAAAAGAACTTCGTCTTTTTGCATTTATTTGCTCTTTAAGCTTTGACGTCTATTTGAAAAAAGTTATGATAGAGAAAATCATAGACGAACTTTCTGCTCAAAAAGAAGATTGACGAGTACAAAAGTACGTATTAAAAATGCCGGACACGCATGAACGCTCCGGCATTTTTTTATTTTTTATCAATTCTTTCAAAAACCATGTCATATCCATCATTGCCGTAATTAAGAGAACGGTTCACCCGGCTGATCGTTGCCGTTGAAGCGCCTGTCTTTTCCGCAATTTCAAGATAAGTTTTCTGCTCTCTGAGCATTTTTGCCACTTCAAATCTCTGTGACAGAGACAGCAGCTCGTTAATCGTACAAATATCCTCAAAAAAAGTATAACATTCTCCTTTATTTTTCAGACTGAGAATCGCTTCAAAAAGATAGTCAACTGCCTCTGTCCTGATTTTTTTACTCATATAAACTTCTCCTTTTCAACACCGTGGCATATATCCGAGCAACCTCTGCATCCACAGCAATTATTTCAAGCACTGTTATATTTTAGCACATTAAATTCTTGAAGTCCATACGTTAATCAGTTAAATTTATAAAGTTTTACAAAAGTACCTTATCCCTTTCATCTGCATACAAAAGTCCGCTCTCTCCTACATACCGAAAGTGTTCATATTCAAATATTGTTTTAATACATCAAATTTTGTCGTAACAACAAGTTCCTCCGGAAAATCGCAAAATTTAAGCACTTCTTTTACATAAGTAAAATTGCCTGCATCTACATCTACATGTGCATCACTGCCTGTCGTAACCGGAACATCATACTGTTTACAAAGATCAAGCATTGTAAGAATATTTTCACGAGTTCCCTTTCTGCTGCTTGACGGTCTCATGGAAGAATTATTTACTTCCAAAAGCGTTCCCGTCTCTTTTGCCATCTTCACAAGACGTTCGTAATCAATCTGAAAACGACCGTCATCAGGATGCCCGATAATGTTAATATACGGTTTCTTCATCACAGCCTCGTATGCTCTCATATTTTCCTCTTCTGTGTGCCCCATCCCATAGCATGGCGGATGAATGCTCGCAATAACTATATCCAGATCACGGCAGGTACTTTCCGGAAGGTCGATCCTGCCTGTTTCATCCATTATATTTACTTCCGCTCCCATTAAGAGGCGAATTCCTCCGCATTTTCTTGGAACGACATCCAGGTTTTGAAAATAAAACAACCCGCACGTTCCCGGCATTTTCGGAGCATGTTCCGTAAGCGCAAGCGCTTTTAAGCCTTTTGCTTCTGCTGCCGCCGCCATTTCTTTTATCGTGCTGTATGCATGTCCGCTTGCCAGCGTGTGTGAATGTGTATCTGCTTCAAATCTCATAATTTCTCCTTTCGCCTTTGTTACAAATTCTGCTGTCATTTTTTGCAATATCTGTATAATTATGACGCTGTTTTTTATCTTTTAATTTTGATATCATATCACATATCGCGCTATATTTTCGATCATATTTGATATTTTTCGATTTATTGTTACATTTTTCATTGTTCTAACTCATTTGAAATGTTATAATAAAACCATTATAAATTCGATTTAACGAAGAGAGAGGAGTATTGATTTTTATGAAATGTCCGATATGCGGAAACAAACTTGAGATCAAAAACAAACAAATCGGCACTGACAACAGCGGAGATCCTGTCTTTAATGAATATGCAGTCTGCCGTGACTGTAAAAAACAGTGGAATTTAGACAAGCAACGTGCAAAAAAAGCAGCGGCAAAGGCATCTGCCAAAAAAGCCGAAGCGGCAGATAAGACCAGCCGCAAAAAAAACGAGAGCGACGTTGCTCAAAAAAAAGACGAAAACAAAATCAAAAAGGCGCACAAAGAGCCGGAAGCAGCTCATACCGGCAGCCCCAAAAAACGCGCTGCTGCAGAAGCTTCCCCAAAAGCTTCCGACCGGGTGAAGTCACCTGCGCAAAATCAAAAACGGCGGCCTGATGAAAAAGCAACTGACGAGAAAACAGTTCGGATTCAGGAAAATCCCGAAAAGAAAGTCCCGAAAAGAAAGCCTTCATCCAAACAAACTACTGAAAAATCAGCTCCGAACGAAGATAAACGGTACAGTAACATCCCACCGGAACAAGTCCGCACAAAACGGGAGAAAGCTGTTAAAAAAGGCTATGATGATATGCTTGCAACAGGAGTTCTTGATACTGACAAAGTAAAAAAAGCCTCCTCAAAATCATCCAAAAATAAAAACGACAAATATGACACAAAAGCTTCGCGTAAAATGCCTGAACCGGAAATCGACGATTATGAAGATGATTATTACGAAAGCGTTCCGAGATTCCGCGCAGTGCGCATCATTCTCGGGATCATCTCTCTCGCAGGATTCGGATTCTTTACTTATAAAGGATTCATGACCGGACTTAACGGCACAACAGACGGCGGCGGCACAAGCGGCACTTTATACATTATCCTTGCCCTTTGTATGCTCGTATCTTCACTTCTCTATTTTATCATGCAAAAGTCAAATACGATTTTTGCTTTCCTTCTTCCGATGCTTTTTTATCTCGGAAGCGGCGTATTTGCATTTTTGAAACGTGGAGATGATCTGCAGCTTCTCATCGCAGCTATTGTAAGCGGAGTATTGGCAATTATTTCACTCATACTTGCGATCACTTCCCGCGGAGGATCTGATTATGATGATAGTGAAGAAAATTATGATGAAGCCTTTGAAGACGATTATGCCGAGGAAGAATTTGACGATTAGAAAGCCATAACTGTTTTAGAAAAACTGAAATTTAAAAGCAGAGCGTTACTTACAGGAATCCCCAAAACCGGGAGACTTGCGTATCGCTCTGTTTTTATATCCTTTTCACTGTACGGTTATATTTTACATATATTACAATAAAACCAAATCATCTGGAGATTTCATGAAAAAACAACTTTTAACCTCTCTTTTTGCCTTCCTTCTTGTATTTTCTTTGTGTATGGGATGCTCTAAAGCCGAAACCGGAGATAAAACGACAGCTTCCGACTCCTTTGAAGTATCGTCTCAAAAAACTTCCCCTGTAAAAATCACACTAAACGAAGTGGCTCATTCTGTTTTCTATGCTCCACTATATGTGGCGATTGAGAAAGGATACTTCAAAGATGAAAACATCGACCTCACACTTGTCACCGGATTTGGGGATGACGCATAAGGCTAAAATATTGATGCGAAGATGATACAATATTCCACCCCGGAGCTAATACTCCGGGGTAAATTTATTATTTTACTCGGATCTTTTGTCCCGCATAAATCAAATTCGGATTAACAATCCCATTCAGGCCTGCAAGATACTGATACGTTGTACCATACTTAGCAGCAATTCCAGATAATGTGTCCCCAGATTGCACTGTGTAATAAACTGCGCCGCCGGAAGAAACATCAATCTTGTTCTGCACCTCGTTGTACCGATTTCCAAGAGCTGCTTTTCTTGAGTCTCCATTTCCATATTTTCCCGCATAAACTTCTTTCACAAGTGTATCTACGGAGGCAGATGCAATATAGTTAATCATATTCTGCACCTCATTATACCGATTTCCCAGAGCATTTTTTCTAGCGTCTCCGTCTCCATATTTTCCCTGCATAACTCCAACAACAAGATCAAGCGTAGATCCAGATGGTGCTACTGCCGGCGGCGTCGGTTTTGTATCCCCTCCTGTAATTTCTGCTGGATAATCTCTATAACAATGATTCATATCCACGTTTCCGGAAATTCCCGGAACAGATCCGCCTGACGTATACTGCCAGATATCATATGTGCCCTGATATGTACAGACCGAATTATACTGTGCCACCCATTTTACAAACCGTTCCAATCCTACAAGGTAGTTTGTCCACCAATTTGTATTGGCGTAAACTCCGCACCAGTATCCAGCGTTTTCGATAATGTCTCCGAAGATATTTGCTCTTTGTATTGCTCCTGTTTCCGTTCCGGCCTGCTCCAAATCTAAATAAATTGGGTACGAAAGTTTATATCCGCTTATCAATCTAAGGACGTGTTCCGCTTCGCTTCTCGCCTGTGCGTCACTTGTCGCGTAGGAATAGATATATACTCCGAACGGAATCCCAAGTCTTGTACATTCATCTGCATTTCTTTTCCACTGCTTATCATCTTGACTCGCAATATTATCTCCATATCCGCATCGTAAGATTGCCCCATCAATATGTCCTTTTACTGCATTCCAGTTAATAGACCCTTGATGTTCGCTTACATCGATTACTCTTAAATTTGCCATGTTCTTCTCCTTTCTTCCACACAAAAGAGGGCGGTGTTACTCGCCCTCTGAATCTCTATACTCCGGCACATTCACTTCCGGCAATCCTTTTAAGCTCATCAGTAATGATATAACTCCGGCTGTTGCACATACTCCTGCAATATTCACCCAGTCAAGAGATACGATATTTACCATATCTGCTCCGATTAAAGATATCGCTGTCTCGGCTATTGTTTTCACGGCTCTTATCCCAGCCGCTTTACTCCATTTTATCCAATATTCTCTGTCCTTCATTCCTCTACCTTCCTTTCCAAATCATCAATACGATGATTCGCTACTTTTATTTTTTCCTCCAACAAATACGTCCGTTCTACAACAGAGTTATGTTTTTCCACTTTCTTTTCAAGCTGCTCTATCCTATATTTGATAAGCTGTGTACCCCCGAAGCTTCCGATCAGCGTTCCGAGCAAGGACAAAACAGCGACTACAACTGTGTCTGGCATATAAGTCTCCCTTCTTTTGATTTATACATAAAAATAAGACCTGTTACGGTCTCGCTCTGATTTCCATGTGGTTACGTCTCTTATGATACATTTATACCACCGCCTTTCTCACTCTCCTGCCAGATCGTTTGTAATCTCGATCACTACCGCCCGGAGATTAAACAGGTTTGGAACCTGATCGAATGTAAATACTCCGGAAACCACTAAACTTACCCAAGTTTTTACTAAAATACTGTTTTTTGTAAATGTCATGATTATTCTCCTTTCGTTCCATCAAGCACTTGATACACCACATCCTGAAGATTGCTTAAACCTGGAACCTGCTCCCTGGTATATGTACCGGCGAGGACAAGGCTTACCCACGTTTTTACAATAACGCTGTTTTCATTAAACATCTACTTCACCTCCCTCTATATCTTGCGGCGTCCCCGCTGCTGAAGTCGCAAGCGTAGCGATCACTGTTGTCAACTCCGCGATTGCCATTTGCAGATCTGTGTTTGTCTGGTTAACAGCATCCTCGACATTGGTGAGACGTTCCTCGGTCGTTGTCCCCTCCTTGTATAACACCACTCCATAGATCTGTCCTGTGTAGATTTCCGCGTGATCGTATGCCGTATAACCTTTGTAGGTCGCAATCGTCTGCCCTCGCTCTTGTACAATCATGCGGGCTGTCCGACTAGGGTCAGTAAACAGCACCTTTAACTGTTCCGGAGTATTTCCAACCGTCAGAATTCGCAGATAATCCCCGTGGGATTCAACCTGCGATTCAACCTGCTGAACAATAATCTCGGTTGCATCATTAAAAATAAGCTTCATAAAAATCAATCCTTTCTTAATCTTTTGGGAAAATAAATGTTTGTCGGAGTTACGTGATAAGGCATTGAAAACTAAAAACTACATTGTCGAGGAAGGTAACAATCCCAATGGGAAATATCGTAAGTGGAATGACGGAACGCTCGAAATGTGGTTTGACTCAAATTTAACTTGCGCGATCGATGCAAAAGCTGGGAATATCTATCAGTCGATCGAGTTTCCCGTTAAATATCCCGTCGCATCCAAAACTTCATGCCGTCCAGTTTTGTCAATCGGAGGTGGTGGAGCTATTTGGGGAAATGTTTATGGATCTTCCGACAATTTCAAATCCGGTTTTAAATACCATGTGCTCGCCGCAACATCATGGGGGAAAGCCAGCTTTACTTTATCCTATTATGTGCGTGGAACATGGAAGTGATAAGCGTTATTTAATTTCCCATTCAGCGTCGATAAAAAGATAATTGTTTGTTGCTTTGGGTATGCAGATAAACAGATTACCATTTGCTTTTACCATAGCTGTGCAGGCAACCGCGTTTTTGTATGCTCCATCTGACGCTATTACATTTACAACAGTATCAATTAACGGTCGATACTGTGATGGTATTGTAAAAATATTATTGTAAACATTATTTTCAACGATTATGGCGGTTGTATAGAATTCCATATTTAAGTGTATGGTTTTTCCGATCTTATACGAGTTATTCGCTATGGTTTTCCAAGTGGCTGTATTAAGTCCTAAATCAGTCGGCGTAAGCATCTTTTTATCGTGATACGACTGCAACTCCGACAAATCTTTATTTATCGTAGACATATCCGGCGTTACACTCAGCAGTTTTTTGATCTCGGTCACGTTGATTCCATCCAGATGTGCTTCAAACACTGGGCAGTCATCCACCAAGTCACCTTCCTGCAGATTCCCCTCTGTATACGCCGGTGCGACTGGAGTCTCTGCCGAAGGAATCCCCTGAATCACAACCCAGTTATTTTCCTCGATTTCAGATCCTTCCTCTTTGCTATATCGGTTCACGATCAGGTCGATCCGTTTCATTCCCTGCGTGCCGTTCTGAATTGTCACCTCATCATAAGTGCCAATTTCTACAGTTGAGATGTTCCCGTGATGGCACATCATACCGCTCTTGATCTTAAGTTTATTATTCGTCATCAACTCCGGTTCCAGATTCTCGCCGTGTGTGATGACGTAACTGTCTTGTCCGATGATTCCCTCCATCATGCCGCGAAACTGCCGCGACGTAACATGTGGTCTGCCTGTCTTCCCAGTTATAATCTTCATACTTCGTCTTCTCCTTCCAGTTTATATGTTTTTAACTCTGTATCGTTTATGATTTCGTATATAATATTTTCTACTGGCTTTGCCATATACATTCCGGTCAGATAATCCCTGCCTCCTACAATATCACCGATCTCCACATCCATTCCCATTTTTGCAACATCCATCTGAAATGTCTTTTTCCCCATTAAAGACCTAAACCGTTCTTCCGCAACAGACATGAGCTCAGCTGTCTCTGTTGAGGTATTCTCGTAGACTTCTGCAATCTCCTGAAGTCCGGTGTAATACTGTTCCGTTCCGATTTCTCCATTCTCCTGCATATATAAATGCAAGATATTTCGATCCTGCAATTCCCCCTTTCCCGTAACGATCAGGTGATTCACACCATCACGCTTATCCCCCATCGTGTAGTTGAGTTTACAATCCCGTGACAGCTCAATCCGATTTGAAAAGTCCGTGATTGGCACTGCTTCAACATAAAGATACCCCGGCTCATTCTGTTCACGCCGAAACGATAATCCCAGCCGATACCATTTGCTTTTCAGCATCTTGTTCAGTCCATCCAATAACGTACAATACCGATCAAACTGATAATTGCTGACAGTTACCCCAGTGTCTTTTCCTGACACAACAAAGAGCCCGTCAAATTCGGGTTCTATCAGTTCCTTCATAATTGTATGCAGTTCACCGGATACTGTCTTATGGTCTGATCCGGCAGGCGGCTCTATGATCTTTTTCGCCAAGCGTCCCCGCCAGGACAAACCTTTCAGCTCCACATAATCAAGCGTAGTATCTGTTAATACCTCCCCGATGATCCCTCCGTATTCTGTTCCAAGTATGTAGATCAGGCTGGAAAATGTCATCTCCGGCTGCCAATACGACCGGGCGATCTGGAGGGAAAAATTTCGGTTTCCATTCAGATCAACTGTCAAATTTGCATCTTTCACCGCCCCCAGCTCCCGCAGGTCACTGTTTGCCAGAATCACCATCTTGCTTCCCTCCTTTCCAGGAAAAGCGTCAAATCAAAGCCGAAATCTCCAGACCAGTTGATCCGTAATAGACCGGAGGGGATTTTTTCAAAAATTGAGTCCGCAAGACCGCGCTCATTGAACATATTCTGCGTTGTTCCGTTTGACAGATATTTCGTTGCCGTGTAAGCCCGACTGTCAATAACCAGATACTCGCCTGCTTCCAGATCCGTATATACTGTATAAGTATGCCCATTGATGATTACATATGGATTCACACATGGACCGTACAGGATCATTTCAAAATCACTCGCGGTAACGTGTTCAATATCCCATGTCGTCACCCCCGCTTCATCTGATGCAAAATCAAACGGGTACTCGTACTCAAAATCAAGACCTGCGTCATCCTCCGCATCCTGGCTTGGCAGGAACTGCCTTTTTACCTCTGCTGTCCACGCCAGCTCCGGCGCGGTAAAGATGAGCTCTACCTCGGAGTATACGTATCCTTCCCAATTCAACTTCTTTGATGCCTGAATCCTGCAGCGCAGGAATGTATCGTTAACATAGAGCCTGCCATATGTGTTCTCTTCGGCATCCACGGCAATAATGCTGTATAGACGTTCCATGTTTGCCTTAAGCTGTATGTCATTTCCGTACACATCTACTTGTACAGTCCGTTGATACCCTGTACTGCTTTCAGTCCAGTCAGAATCAAAACAGTCTGCCTCTGCGGTACAATATGGATACTTTAAAAAATCTAGGATCTCGCCGCGTGAATTCTCATAATATATTGTTATCATATCCGTGGTATCGCTCCTTTCGGCAGTGGTCTGTCTATCCGATCCGTGCCGAGATAGATCGGTCTGTTATTTTGGTTCTTACTAATTTCATCTGCTGTCACCCTTCCTATTTTCAGTGCCAGTCTTTCTTTATCCACATCCGACATCCTCATCAGCATCTCGGTTTGCTGCTTACTCAAAATCGTGCTTCTCGACTCCGTGGCAAATGATCTTGCTACCCGATTGGTATTAATCGCCACCGACTCTCTCATGCGAGAGGAAATCGCCGACATATCCAAGGATTTCAAAGCTGTGTTCGCAAGATTTTCAGAAACTTTCGCCACTGATTTCTCCTCACCGGCAATCCCAAGCTCAAAACCCTGACCGAAATATTTACCGAGCTTCAATGTCTCCTTTGATGGCGAATGGGAGTCGATTGTTGCTTTCGCAGACGCTAACGCTTCCGCTGCCAGATTTGCGGCTGCCGCAATTCCCTGACCGACCCACGCCTGAATTCCAGACACAAACCCTGAACCGAACCCATATCCTGCATCATATCCTGTCTTTGACCTTGCCCCCGAATCCGCGCTGTCGCTGATTGTTCTGCCCGCTGTCTTTACACGTTCCGACTGGCTCTCCATTCCTTCCGCATATTTTGACGCCGAATCCTTGCCGGTTGACTTAAGCGTTCCATTCTCGCTTTCGATTGCCGCGATCATCGCCTGCATTCCGCTTTTCGCTTCCTCGCTTAGATTTCCCGCGAGATCTGCATTTTTCATCGCGGTAAGCAATTTCTGTGCGCCATCTGCACCGACACTTTCAAGCAATGATTTCATATTTTCAGATGATGATCCGATTGTATTAAGCGCAACTCCCATCGCATCCGCAGTACGATCAATCGTAGACTGCTGCACCTCTGCAAGTCCTTGTTCCTGCGCCGTAAGAATCGTCAGCAAAGAATCCCCAGTTGTCTGTGCCTGCTCAAGAGCTGCTTTTGAGCCGGAATCCAAAGTCGTATCCAGTCCGCTTTGTATGTCCGCCAATGCGCTGTTAATTTTCTCTGTACTGCCGCTCATAACAGCCTCTGTCAGTTTGTCGTAATCAGCGATTACTTTCTGATTATCTTTTACAGCTGCTTGATTTTCCTCGAAAGCTGCTTTTTGTACTTTCAGTTCATTATTGACACCCTGCAATTCATCTTTGATTTCAGCGTACCTGCTTGCATCCGCATAGTTTGTCGATTTCGCTAATTCTGCCGCTTCCGTTTCCAGTGCAATCTTCTCCTCTTGGAGTCGGTTCACATCATTGTAGGACTGCGCCAGTTTTGCTACATTTTCAGCCTGCTCTTGGATTGCCTGTGCATATTCGCTTTCCATCGAATCCATAACCGCCTGTGCTTTTTTCGCGGCAATCAGATCATGGATTGATCCCGTAAGCTGTTGATAATTGCTAATCACTCCATCTGTAAGAGCAATCTCCATTCCAAGCGCGCTCGACAGTTCGCCTGTGATATAATTTGCCCTCGCTTCATAGCCGTCCTTTATGCGCCCATTTTCATCAGTGATTTTTGTCAGCTCGTTCCATAATGACTCAGCTTGATCTATTTCCACTGTGCTGGCGTTAATCGTTTTCTGACGCGCGACTGCCTCTTCCTCAATATTTTTAATCGCTTCCTTAGATGCTTCGATGTTTTCTTTTTGCTTCTCCGTTAATTCTCCTGTAGCAGATGCAGCGCTCTTCTGTGTAAAAGCATACGCGCCGATGCCTGCCACAAGCGCGCCGATTGCAGTAACGAGCAGCCCGATCGGATTCGCATTCATGACTGCGTTCCAAGCAGCCTGCGCCGCCGTTGCAAGCTTGATCTTTCCGGTACACACACCAACGACCATCTCTTTCGCTGTCAGCGCTCCGGATGCCGCAAGGACCTGAAGGGCGTTCGCTTTTTCTGCGGCAGACAACATCTTTGCTGTTGCCGTCAAAGTTTTGGTCGCTTTATTTACACTTGTCAATACCTTATAGCCTTTAAACGCTGCAAAAGCTGTTGCTGCAGATGCAGCAAGCAAATCCAAGTGATCCCCGACAAAATCTAAGGCTTTCGTGAGCGGAGGAAGCGCAGCATCTGCCAGTTCTCCAACAACATCGATTACATTTCCCAACGTATTTACAGCCGTTTTTCCGGCTTTTTTCAACCCGCCCGATTCCAGCGATTCAGAGAGTGCATCGATTGCATCTTCCGCCGGTTTTCGTAAACTGTTCGGAAGCAGCTCCGCCAAACCACCGGCCAGCGCGTCTGCTATACCCCCGGCAGCTACAAACAATTTTCCTTTATTGTTTACGATGCCGGATGCAAACGTCTCAATAAAACTAACCGCCGCATCAATCATTTCCGGGGCGTGTGACGCCGCCGACACTGCAAGACCGGCAAATTCATTCCCTGCCACATTTACAGCGCTTTTAATCCCGCCGTCCGTCAGCGCATCTGTGATGTTATTCACGCTTTCTGTTGCACTTTGCGCCGCCTCTTTTAAACCTCCTGACACCTTTTCGTAAAAGACGATTCCGAGAGACTCTGCCGAACCTTTCAACTGCTCCACAGCGCCGCTCAAATTATCCTGCATTGTCTCTGCTGCTTTCTTCGCAGATCCGTCACACACCTCGTATGCCCCTGTCAGAGCTGACAGACTATCCGAGCCCTCATTGATCAGCGCCAACATGCCGGACAGAGCTTCTTGCCCGTACAATGTAACCAGATAACTATTCTTCTGCTCATCGGTCATTCCGGACATGGCGTCTTTGAGCATTCCAACCTGTTCAGACAAAGATTTCATTTTCCCATTTGCATCATAGAAAGAAACACCTAGGTCATCCATAGCATTCTGCATATCATCTGTCGGCTTAGACAGTCTTGAAATTGCTCCGCGGAGCGTTGTTCCGGCTTGACTTCCCTGTATGCCGGCATTCGCCATAATACCGATTGCCGCCGCAGTCTCTTCAAATGACAATCCTGCCGCGCGGGCAAGAGGCGCGACATACTTCATTGCTTCTCCGGTTTCTGCCACAGAGGAATTTGTCCGGTTCGCATTTTCTGCAAGGACGTCTGCCACGTGCCCTGCATCAGAGGCGGCAAGACCAAAGCCCCTCAGCGTTGACGCTGCAATATCAGAACTACTTGCCAAATCCTCTCCCGATGCCGCTGCCAAGTCAAGAAGTCCCGGCATTGCCTCCATTGTTTCTATTGTCGTAAATCCTGCCGCCGCAAGGTTTTCCATTCCTTCTGCTGCCTGTGATGCCGAAAACGATGTTTCTGCACCAAGCTCGATCGCCTGTGCCTTTAACTTTTCAAATTCTTCTCCTGTAGCACCGGAAATTGCTTTTACACGCGACATCTGCGACTCAAAATCAGCGCCGGTTTTGGCTGCCGCAGTTGCGACTCCGGCAAGTGCCGTCGCTGTTCCTGTTATTGTGGCGGCTGCTACTTTTAATCCTTTAACTGTGATTGTTTCAAGATTCGAAAGTCCTTTTTCTATCCCCGACGAATCCAGATCAGTTTCGATTACAACTTTTCCGTCTGCCATTTCATCACCTGCCTAACAATTTACTCACATCTCCTCCATGAATCAGCGCTTCTTCGATCAATCTTTCCTTTTCGCTCATCGGTGGAAGTTTTCGTTCTAATCCATAATATCTCTGCATCGCCTGGTAAAATTCTCGTTCGGTTTTGGAGAGATTCTTATTCCCTGTGTCGATCGTCCGGTACTCCATCACCTTTTGCAACCTCGTATCGTTTCCGAGATTTTCCAGCAAAATCATAAACTTCCACCAGTGCATATCGGATTCTTGTAGATCGATTCCGTATTGCTGCATAAATCCCGCATAGATCAGATCTGCGTCTCCCTCAAAGTCAAACGGCTGCTTGTCATTGATCCCTGCAATCTTCCTCGGAAATTTCTTTTTCTCCTTTTCCCTTCCGCACGAAAAGAACCAGAACATCTGATCGATATGATCTTCCGTTGCGGTCATCCGCTTTACGTTGTAAAACAATCTCAGCATGGAAAGAAGATCATCCTCTGACAGTTCCGCTTTTCTTCCCTGTATTTCAAAGCAACGTAAAACAGTGCGGAAATCCGCATATATCGGATATTCCACACCGCTCACTGTTACACTCTCCGGGAAAGGATCTGTTAAGGTGCTCATGATCTCAGAGCCGGAAACTTGCCGACCTTCTTCAGTGAATCCATCACTCTTTCGTAAACTTCATTTTGTCGAATCTGCTCCGTAACAAGCTGCCCATAAGCATCCAAGTGCATGAGCAGATCATTTCCGTCTCCACATACCGATTCCCCAGTACCTTCACCGAATACATTGTCAAACATACCCTTGATCCTGCTGCAGAGATATCTGTTTTTTTCTGCCACAGTACCGGACGGCATTTCTTTTTTGATTTCACTCATTTTCTTCATTTCTTCAAAATACCGATTTTTCACATCCGCCTTATCTTCATCGTATAAATGAAAATCCAGCTCTACTCCATGAATCTGCATCTCGCATATCTCCTTTCTCAGATCATCTCAAAATTACGCCGCAGCGCCTTTTTCCGTGAATGTCTTTGTCGTTGTGTCGAACGTCCCCTCTACCCAGTCAGATACGGCGAGAAGATTTCCAGAGCCTTGAATCTCTCCGTCGTTGTCTGAAAAGTCAGCAACTTCGATCGCCACTCTTCTGCGCTTTGCTTCAAATGTATTCGCTTTTGAATCAACCGGTTTGTTCATATAGACTTTCACATACAGTGTTTCTGCTTCTGCTCCGGTTTTCTCATTCTCTCCGATGTCTGCAATAAAGGAGATTGCTTTTTCCGAACGAATTAAGTCAAATTCCAATGGCGCTGTCCATTCATAAGATCCTATAGACTGCGTCGCTGACTTCTGATTCACGTATCTTTTAGAAGATGTCTTCGCCGCCGGAGAATTATCCAACTGCGTCACTCCAAACCCGAGCAGTTCATACTGTGGTGAATCACTTCCGCCGCTCACATCAATATAGTCTGGCTGCTGATATCTCTGTTCCACCCCGCTGTTTGCCCCTGCTCCTGCTTTCACGGCCATAGCTGCTGTTCGTGTTACTCCATTGTTACTCATATTCTACCTCCGTTTATAATAAACAAATTGACATTGTATCCTGTACTGGCAACTTGTTCCCTCGTTATCGTAAAGATAACCGTTTGTCGCCGCCCTGATCGATTTACTCTGCAGCTGACCGGACAACGCGGGAAGGAATCCTTCCCGCGTACAGTCCTCCAGCCAGTCAGAGAATTTCTCGTAAAACTCTGCTGTTTTTTCATTTTCCACCGGTCCGTACAATTCCCGGGAACACAGCGAAAATACATACTGCCTCACTGAATCTCCGTTTGCGTACCTCTTTACGATCGGTTCCGCCGGCGTCTCCTCAATGCTGTACATCGTCGGGTTTTCCTCTAACATATTAAGGTTCACTACCGGATATGTAGCCTGTCCAAATTCTTCCAGGAACGGGCAGGTTTCTATAAACTCTTTTACCTTGCCTGCTACGCTCATTTCGCCTTACCTCCGCAAAAAACGGCTACCTCACGAACAATTTCCTTTCCTCGGTCAGCCCACATCCTCTCTGTCCAATGCGATCCACGCAGTCCATCACCTTTATGTTCGTAATACTGCCTCCTCGCATAAGGAGTGTTATAGGTAATGCTTGTTTTTGTTTCTATTGCCGTATTCTTCAAAATACCGGTCCGCTTCGGAACGTATGGATCAGACAATCTGCGTACTTCATGGGTAAAGAACCTCTGTCCTTCCCCGTTCTTGTTCAGACTCCTTTTTAAAAGTATCCGATCCGTCGAATCGATCTGTAATCGAATCCTCGCCATCATGATCCTCCCCCTATCCGAATATGTTTAGATGCACCAAAAAAATTCTCGGAATGACTTAGCACTTTACCTACAATCCCCGAGAATTCTTTCTTTATCTCATCAATGCCGGAAACCTTAAAGTTTCCACACCACCGCCCCACAATAAACAAATCCCCATTTTGAACCGTCCATCTGCCAAGCAGATCCGTCAACGCTGTAAACTCTTCCGGCGATATCCATCCAGAGCATTCCTCATATGGAATCCTGACCTGATAAGAATCTGCGCTAGTCAAGCCTCCTGTCATCACCGAAGTTTTCTGATCCGTGTGAAACCAGACATCTGATATATAATGCGGAATATATACAAATTTTTTCGAGTCTTTATCTGAACGCCTGTTAAAAATCGTGATTTCTGCATTTGTTAACATTATCACACCCCCAAATACAGTAATCCTGTATGCATCAGGCAGCACTCGGCAATTCGGTACAGTTTCGTTCGGATCGTAGTTTCCTGATCCTGCCCTTCTGTAATTTCTGTTGCCCACGTAACCGAATAACCGTCTGTGTTTTCTGTTTTTTTGATTCCTTCCGCATATTGTTTCTCAACATTGTAAATTGCCTCTGCCATATCACAGAGACAATTTTTTACAAGGTTTTCAAAGGGTGATTCTTTCCATCCATCTGTTGCAAACAGATTCATGTATGCTTCCGCTTTTCGGATCACACATGGGAATTCATTTTCCGGGATCATACATCCTCCGTAATGATCCGTATAATAATTGTATACCACTTCCTGCATACGATCCTCCCATTCTTATGCCGCCGCAGTATGTACATAGATTGCCACTTTCTTATTATCTTTCGCTTCTGCGATACCCACGGTACGATACCCAAACTTCCAGGCATCCGCATCCTGATTCGCATCCGGCGTAATAATCTTAGATACCGTGTGTTTCTGATTCTGGATTACTGCATTCTTGTCAACAATCAGGAAATCAATTTTTTTACCACCTGTTGTTGTAAATCCTCCCGCTCCAGATGCCGTAAGAGTCACTTTGTCATAAAAACGCCCTTCTGGTACCTCGATAACACCTGCCCAACCATCAAGCACCTTCTTTGATGCTGTGGTGTCAAGATCCTCGATGTCCCCTTTAAGCTGCGCGGAAATGTACAAATAACAAGTTTCCGGCTTTGCTTCCTCATTTTTAATAACGGTTTTTCCTTTTCTAATCGCTGCAATTCCAGCTTTCGCGTCTGCAATCGCTTCCGCAACCTTATTTGCAGACGGTGCATATCCGGCATAAGAAGCTAATCTCCACGCATCCAGCTCTGGAACTACCTGTGTTCTCAAAAATTCTCCGGAAAGACGTCCGAAGGCAACACCTGCCGATTCGATATTGTCCATAGCGTCCACAGTAAACATACGCCCACGATCATAAGTGCACTTCTTAGTCTCGTACTCAAGTGTCACATCGCCTGCAACATATCCCGTCTGCTTATTATAATTTGCAAGACCGGACATCGTCATTTTAGGAATTAAAATTTCATTCGCGTTTGCACCTTCTTTTACGAGCTCGTTCGGTCCGTCCAAAACGGCTGTAAGGGATGCCAGTTTGTAAACTTCATCAAGCATAGTAGAATATGCTTTTCTTAATGCGATTGTATTTGCCATATCTTTACCTCTTTCTTTCTAAAAATTATTTCTCTGCCGGAAGTCCCATAGCCGCCCTGATTGCTGACAGATTATCTCCGCCTACATTGACGCCGCCCCCGGTTGCTCCCACTGCATTTTTAAACGGCTCATCAGAACCGAATAAATAAGCATCGGACTCCTTTACGGTTTCCAATGCCTTCTTAATATCCTCGGACTGGTTTTTAGACGCTTTCAATGCATCTATATCAAGCATGGCCATGACTGCCTTTTCGTTTCTTCCTCCGGCTGTCTTGATGGCTTCTTTGATGGTATCAGAGAAAATACGGTCTGCTTCTTTGGCAGCATACTCCGCATCCTTGTCCTTTAACTGCTGATTGAGCTTGTCAATTTCACTCTGCATGGCTGCCGGATCTACATCCTTAAACTTTTCCAAAGATTCCGTTGCAGTCGCAAGCTGGTCTTTATAATTATCCCTCTCACTTACGGCTTTCGTTGTCTTTGCCTGTTCCACAGCAACATCCTTTCCATTCTCCGCCATGATTTTATCAATGGCATCCTGTTCCAATCCAAGTCCTTTTAAAAAATCTGCCTTCATGTTACACTCTCCTTTCTTCCGTTCTTTTACGTCTGCCGGAAAAAGACAATAAAATAAGACGCTTTACCCTGCGTCTTAACGGGAGATAACCGGATCACCTCCTTTCTATTTTTCATAAATCACATCCAGCCCATAAGCAACTGCTGCATCGTGCTCAATCCTGCATCCTCTTGTATTCTCCCAACCTTTACAGAAGTATACCGCATGGCATAAGCTCATGCTTTCCAAAGACTTTGCCAGGAAACACAGTGGAATCTGAACCACGCCTCTTTCTTCCATACTTTCTTTGCTATACCACTCATCAGTAAAAAGGGTGTTCACAATCTCGTACCCTTTCTCCCGCAATACTTGAATTGCTCTCTCTCGTGTCTCCTTGATTTCCTCTTCCGTTTTTCCAGCCATCGGCTGTGATAACATTGCTTTCATCATAACCTTTCACCTTTCCTTTCTTAAAAATGGGTACAAAAATACCACTCACTCCGAAGAATGAATGGTATCTATACGACTGCTTTCATAGCCTTGTCATATTCGATTTTTAATTTTCTTTTGAAATCTTCGATTTCTTCTGGCTTCATACCAGGTTCTCCCAAAGCACATACATCTGGTGTCTCATCATTCAGTATTTCCGTAGCCCTTGGCTGCTCTTCATGCATTTCATCATAGTGCACTATCAACAAGCCTTCTAGCTCGCACGAAAAATCATAGATGTCATCAGGTGTATTTTCCAAAAAATCTTTGATGTAATTCATAATTTTATTAAACATTTTCCCACACCTCCTTAGGATTCTTACGCCTTACAACGGACACTATATCGCCTGTTATTTTATTCTTAATCGCCACTAATTGAAGCTTCGCATCGAAGTAAACCAATTTATTTTCACCCTCAGTATATTTAGGTATTCCATTAATAAATTTCATCAATACTTCTTCCGAAACCTCTGGCAGACCTGGCTGATTCAATCTTGGTAATCGGCTCAATGCGTGAACAGACAAATAGATACCTTCTTTTTCAAATCTTACATACGCTTCTTTTGACTTCTGTTTAAACTCAGAAGACCATTCCTTTTTATCGATATCAGAATATGTATCGACTTTCTTTTTCAATGCACTAAATTTCTTAGGTTCATTATACTTCATCTGCCGGAAATCAGCAAGGCTGCCGACATCATCTCCAAGTATATTTCTGTATCGGTAATACTGCTTTGAATCCCTATCCGCATTTCGAATCATATCTGTCGTATATTTACGATTCTGCTTTTTCGTATTTGTTGCTACTCTTCCACGCATATCATAATAAATACGCTCTCTTTCTTCTGTCAGACCCATCTTCTTACAGAACCGGCTATACTCATTCAACTGCCCTTGATACTTGGCTCTTGCAATCATGATATCATCCGGATCAGCTCCGCCCTTCTTCAAAAGGTCAACCTTTTCACGCTGCGCCCGCATACAAGTTTCCATCTGCCTCTGCCGTTGCTTTGCTTCGTAAAGAGTGTATTCTTTACCGTTAAAGGTATTCGGCGTGTTTTCCTTGCGATTCTGCTCTTCCAGCCACTCGTCTGTCCAGTTCCGAACGGAAATACCCGGAACAAAAGGATAGTACATGTGATAGCAGTTGGCGCCGAGCAATCCAGTTACACTTCCAAGTCCACACACCGTTGTAAGCTCTTCTTTACTGTAAACCCTCCCCTGCCACACCGCATGGGTTGGTCGAGCTCCGGCGTGCCATTCCACCTCGAAATGCTCCGTTCCGAGCTTTTCAGCGTTCATTTCAGATATCTTGCCAGACAACTGCGATACCCCGGTCATGACTGCCCTGCGTGCTGCCACATCCACTCTGTTTGCCCTGCCGGATGCATAATCGATCTGCCGCAATCCACTGTTTGTCAAATGTGTTACAGTTCTTCTTAAGACCGTATTGTAATCAAATGCACCAGATACAATATCCATGCAGGCGGCATCCAAATACTTCTGGTACACTTGCGCCAACGGAGTCAATACCGGTTTCCCTGTTCCATAATCCAGATAAAAACCAAGAGACTTTGTGATATTTTGCAATTCAGCTCCACTCTGTCTGATTAATCCTTCTGTAATCTGCTGCAGCTCCTCATTCTCTTCGTAAGGAATAAATTCTGCATTAACCTGTTCGTATACTTCCTTATTCCGGACATATTCCCAATCAATGACTTTATCATACAACTCGAACATCTCCGGATATGATTTACCCAACGCTTCTTTTAGCACATTTTCAATGTCTTCAGATGAATACCCCAGAATCTTTAGCCGGTTAATCTGCCAGTCCGCTGTGCTTGTGATTTCTCCAGTTTTTCTTATCCTGCGAACGATATCTTCCATGATCCGAATTTCCAGATCTGAAAAGTTTTTTTCAATCTGACCGGACAACTGTTTCTTGTAGTCTTCTCTCAATCAGATCACCTACTCCATAACTTGATTTTGTTCCGGAAGCATCTTCTTCGCCGTGGATTCGTCCTCATTATACCATTTCATCCGATATTCCAAATGCGACATCACGCCCATGCTCACGTCCTGTCTGTCCTGCTGCCGTTCTGCTTCCTCATCGGTCAGAATTGAATCGTTGAATTTGCAGGAAAACTCATACCCGGAATTCAGCATGCTGTTGTAAAAGGCAAGTCCTGCGGCAAAATCTTCCAGGCAATCATACAAATTGTTCTGAATTGCGGTTACCCGATTATACTTCCGGTTCTTTGATACTTTTATCTCTGTTGCTGTCTTAGCGATTTCCTGCACATCCGATAAATCTCCGTAAGCCAAGCCAACAGAAAATTCAATTTCTCGCTTATACTCTTCAAGTCCACGCCTAAAGGCTTCGTCTCGCATTTCCGGAGAATACTCTTTCAGAAGCTCCTGGTCTTTCCCCGCTTCCAAATTCAGCCCTCGGTAAAGCCTTTTATTAAGCCTTGCCATCCCAAATCTTCCGGTTGATTTATCTTGTTTTAATGCTTTGCCATCAACATGGATGGCTCGTTCCCCCGATTCATATTCCCAGTCAAGCCTCGCCCCCTGGATGTCTGCTTTTCTGATCAAGTCTATCGCCGAATCGTATACAGATACCCCGCAGACCGAACCATCCACCTTATTCTTGATCGGATTCCGATAATACCCAAAATCCATCCGACTCATACCCGGATATGTAACAGGATCCGGCTCAATATCCACCCACTCCTCTACTGCCTCCAGACTGCACGGAAGCCCGATATCACTTGCAGTCTGAGAATGGAAACATCTGTTTTCTATGGTCAGGTTTCCCTTTATGAAATAATGCCTTTCAAACCGCGTAAAGTAATCCGTATCCCCGACTTTCTTCACTGTCAGAAAAGCCATATCATTCGGATTACCGTCATCTCCGAAGCTGATCGGAATGATCTTGTCTGCGGCTACGAACTCTGCAGTCGTTCCGCCTAACGGCTTCAAAGCAAACGAACCGAGCGCAAGTCCTTCCTGTAAATTTTCATTCAACCTTGCAATATTTTTTTGATATATCTTATCCAGACGCTCATTACTCACGCCGGTTTCCATTTCCACCAGAACGCAATCGGCAAACTCACGGCAGATGCCTTCTTCTATCCCCAAAGATACGATGCTGTCAGTGATCCAGCCTGCCTGTCCATTCAGCATATTCTTCCATTCGTTTATCGCATCGATCATAGCACCGGAAAGAGTAATATCCTTGCCAACGATCTGTTTTAATGTCGTATATCCAAACATCCGCATTAGTCCTTTCCAAAGTTTTCTAATTCCATCAAACATCTTCCACCTCTTCAATCAGATATTTCATATCACGTTCAATCGTGTACTCGAACGCATCCAGACTGTCAATATCAGTGCTGCCATCGTCCAGACGTTCATCTTTTTCGACAACCTCTTTGTTCCAAACCGCATCCGAAAACGCCGTCTCCAAGCTTTCGCTGTCTTTTGTAATAAAAAACCTTCCTGCCCCCATGAGCTTGACGGTACATCTGATTCTGTCGTTTATCGTTGCTTTTTTTGCCTTACGAACCGATATCCAAGGATACTGTTTCTCCACTGCGTTCCGAATAGAATTTCCAAGAACCGTCTCCGCATTATCGTAATAAACGGTTTCCACATTGCAATATTCCACATAATCTCCACGCCGGGTCACAATCCCATATTCTTCAATCACATCTCCAACAAAATCGCAGAACATCTTATCCAACATATTGCTGTCAATATCCTCATTTTCATCCTTTGCCATGATTCTGCGGGATTTTAGTGCAATCACGTCTTTGTAGTTATCCGTATACCCTCTGGCAACAAATGAATGCCCGGATTGATTTCCACCAAAGTCCAAACCGATTTCAATGGATATGATATCTTCTTTCTGGAACTGCTTATGCTCTGGATCAAGCGACAGCTCATCCACAACTTCACATCGGTACGCATCCGGATTATCTGCAAAACGCTTATAGATTGCCCCCTCTGCACGTTTCCACATTCCTAGTATAAGCCGATCATAGTAGATTGTACCCTCGTATTCTTTGCAGAGCTGCTGCACAAATTCTTCTGGCAAGAAAGGATTGTCAAAAATGGTGTATCTCTGCAGATAAATATCTAGCTCTATGTTATCCAGAAACTCTTTTAGCCAGTGTGTAGGATGCTCTGGGTTACATGATCCATCAAAACAGGAATATGGTTTATCAAGACGAGATTTCAACATTTGGAACACTTCCTTGTTCCACTTTGCCACCTCGTCTCCGTAGCAGTACTTAATGGATGCCCCTTGAATCTTTGCCACTTGACTGACCTTTTCCGCTCCCAGACAGTAAGCATCCTCTCCACAGATCCGCGCTACATTCCGGTTGTTGATCGTTCCGATCAACTTGTCTGTGTAAATCTCTCGCATCGGCTGCAAAACATTTCGTTCGATAGACTCTTTTGATACACCCAGAATAACATTCAATCCCGGCAAGCCTGCACGCTCTCTGATCCGGAAAGGAATCACAAACGCAGTATCTACATAAGACTTCCCGGATCGCACAGCTCCGGATTTAATATTCCAACGATGCGTCGCATTCACAATATACTCATTCTGTTTCTTGCTTAACTGCATTATCACGCACCTCTTTTAGTATCTGATCCAGTTTATCAAGAGCCTCTTCCGTTTCATTTTCACCAGTAACCGCCTGCTTGCGTGCTTTCTTAAGCTCTGTATCTGCTTCACGGTTCAACCGGTTCTCATCAGATTCAGAAGACTGACCAGAGTATTTTGCAACAAAGGTGGCTGCCTTCGTATCTCCAGCCAACGCCTCTTTAATCTGCGCCATCAAGAGAGCTGACTCTAAAGTACACTCAACACCAAGTGCCTCTAGAACCGGCTTCCATTCTTCACTATCTATTTCAGCGGTGAGCAGCATGTTCAGCGTCTTCCGGAAGTCTGCTTTCCGACGCCTCGCTTCTCCGCTTGCTTTACCACCTTTTGATGTAATAATTCGTAGTTCGTCCGTTGTTCGATGATCAAATCCTTTATCTTTTATGTTTTCATAACCTGCCACTTCACCACCTTCCTCTACTTAAAATTTTGCATTAGAAAAGACACCCTTTCGGATGCCTTATACCTGTCTGTTCTTCGGCTCTACCGCTTCAGATCGGACATTGTGCGTCTGGTTCTGATTCTCCGGTTTTACCTTTTCTGTTATGCTGTTGAACTTATTCAAGTTCTTCTGCCTATTTTCCTGCTCCTGCTGCTTTTTGTTCATACCATCACCTCGGAAATAGTATGTGCACAGGAAATGGAATTATGTATGAGAAAAGCACCCCGGAGGGTGCTCTTTTACACAACTTCAAACACTATTGCATTAATAAAATTTTCAGGTTTTCTATAGAAGTCTCTGTTTTCTTCTTCCACTTTCATATCAATCTTTCCAAAATATTTGTAAACTTCTATTGCATATCTTCCTCTACGAGGGAATTCAAATTCTTTTACGTCCATCATAATTGGAAATCTATGTGTTATTACCCCCTCATTATTTTTTATCAATCCAAGTTGTGCAATGAAAAAGGGAAGAATGTATGACGGTTCTCCTCCTAACGTTCTTATATAAAACCGGAATGATAATTCTCCTCCATTCTTCGGTATTTCAAATTCTACAAAATCAACATTACAAATAAAAGAAAAATCAACCGTATTGTTTGAATTCAGACTTAAATTGTCTTTCATTCCAATCAGTTCTGTGATTTTTCCATCTCTTTCTTTGTATCCATCGCAAATAAACATACCGGCATTAAGACTATTCAAATACTTGCTCATTTTATCTCCTCCCATTTTCGGGTATACTCTCCAGTTTTTATATCTCCCTCAAAAGATTTCTCTGTTCCCCGATATCCGGCATTTTTCATATCAGAAAACTGCCTATTCATATCTAACCGCAATTCAGACAGCTTTTCCTCTATATCACTTTTAACCTCATTCATAATTTCAATAGTCTCTTTTTGTACTTCATTTGACTGTTCAACATTATAAAAGCTTAGAATCAGGGAAATAATACCTAAAATAAGCGCTGCCATTCCAACAACAAGACTTACCCACTCATTCATAACTGACAGACTTAATTCTTCTTTCAAACAGAAGCTTGCTATAAATAATGCAGCGATACTACCACTCAAAACAAATGCAAGTAATTTCCACCAAAAACTTTTCCAAAAATCAACTGCGTTTTTCAATGTTTCTTTCACCTTACATCTTTCCTCCTCATTAGTATATGAGGATATTATAACATTTTTCATCTGATACGCAAACAAAAAACGCCCCGCAAATGCAGGACGTCTTTACTTGGTTTACGCAAGAGCAGGGGGAAAGTAATCAGTACTTTAATCTAATTACTCTAGAATAATTATAGCATACTTTTTTTATTAATTGTATTAATCTTTCAAATATCCTTTGATAATCTGCGATACTCTTCCTTGACTATACCCCACAACTCCAGAAACCTCCTTCTGTTTCTTCCCATCTATGTAAATCAGTTCAAATATCTGCCGATCTCTGCTGTCCGGAATCTCCGCAATGAACTGTTCAATCTCTGTGATCAGACTCTCCACCCGCTCTCTGCGTTTCTCCCGGATCCGTATCTGCTTCTCAATCTCATCTGCCTCTTTCGGCTCATCCATTAGGACGCTTGTCCGAACTTCCACGTAAGGAAAATCCTTGCTCGAACCTGTTACCTTCCCCATCACAACCGGAACATTCTCCTGTCGCTCATACAGCCTGTCCAGTTTTCTGTCGATCAGCTCCAGCTCTTTCTTCAGTGGCCGTAACTGGCCAAGTTTTTTCTTGTCCACCCGCATCACCCCTTAATCCACATCGTCTCTGTAAATATTCCCACGTTGTCTCTCGCCGGATCTGCTGCCCCTGCGCTCGGATCAGCGCGGCAGCACTTGGTTCACTTGTTTTGTTCAACGTATCAGCTCCTTTTTCGGTCTGCCACGTTTCCGCATCCCTTTTAATCCATACGCTTTCACTCCAGCTATAACCGTTGCTACTGATATGTCTAACAAATATGCTATTTCTACGTTCGACTTTCCTTCATTCACGTATTTTTTCAGTTTCTCTACGTCGTAACACTTTCTGTACATTCGTTTCCGTGATCCGTCTTTTCCCGCATCATGTAACCCTATTCTCATCTTTTCAAGAAGCCCGGTATACCCTTGCCCCGGCCGGAGGCTGGCTCCTTTCTTAGTTATTTCAATTCGATTCCATCAGCACAGTTTTAAAATCCTCTACGCTTTCAACGTAACCATCGTTGTACGCTTCAAGCTGTTTATGCCCTTTTTCTTTATCATCGTTATTCCTCCCAGTATTCAATCACATATTCAATCTGCTGAATTCTGCCTGTTCTTCTGTGCATATTTAAGAAACTCCACCAGCTCCGTTTCATTGTTCTGGAACCGATTATATACTTCGTGTCTCTGCCATTTTGATACGCATCCCTTCTTCGGGGGTTCCGGTCCTCCAACAAGATGCATGAATGAAGAAATAAATTCCCCATGCCATTCCGTAGCTGGTTGAGTATACTCTTCCACGATCAGCCTGGCACCATTTTCGAAGTCATATTTGTAGTACTTAGCCCCGATATTCTTATCCTCATACCAGAGTCCCCACACCTTATAATCCCGCAGCCAGGCTTTCCGCTGGTCATTGTTCTTGAAGATCGGCAGCTCTGGCTGTTGCGGCTCAGGAATATCAACCGCATCCAGATCACTGATCATTCCTGCAAGTGCCCCAACAAGAAGTTTCTGTTTTCTCGCCCGGATATCATTCTCTGAATAGCATGAGCATGAGAGTATCAGATCCAAATTGTTCTTCGCCTTGTCCAGTTCTTCCTGCAGGAGTTCAATATCGCTCTGATCAGACTCTTCTCCTAGCGGATTCATATCCACCACCGGTTCGTCTTGTTGCGACGTCGCAACGGCTGAATCTATCCAGCCACATCTGCTGTTACAGTCATCATCGCATTGTCCACAGCACTCTACGCCGTCCTTTCCGCAACATACGCAATTCCCGTTCGTGTTTTTCCCTGTAATACATCCTCTGTTGATCGGGCTTGTTTTCTCTTCTTTCTCTGATTTCTGCGCTTCCTGCGCTTTCTCCAAAGACACATCATTCCACATAGACTGTATAGCTGCATTCAGATATTCCCGGTCTGTTTCATCCGGTTTCTTCAACCTTTTTACCTCCGGTTCCACCGGCTTCCGCACTTCCCTGATCTCCTTCACAGTCATGTCCGACGTCACCGCCTCGATCTGCTTATCATCCAGATACATCATCTCCTGGAGCTGGCTTTTCTCAAAGTGCCGAAACTCTTCCGCCAGCACCGGACTATTGCCTCCCTGGCTGAACTTATCATTCATGGACATCCACCTAGATGCGGTAGACTTCTTGATCCCGTAATTATCCTCCGCAAACTCCCAGATGCTCTCATATCCATCTTCCCGGTAGAGTTCGTGGTCCCGGATATATTTCATGTAATATCCTGCCGCAATGAAGTTCTTCTTCATGTAGTCCAGCTTCTCCTGCAGGATGCCCTTTGCCTCCTGATAGGTCATATTTTCATACCATCTGCTTAACTCATCCATTATTTTCCCTTTCTGCATTTCATACCTTTATGGAAGTACATTTTCGATCCACGTTTTGTCCTGACATAATCATAATCGCCAACAATTAATTCACCACACAGATGACATATCTTCGCATCGTCCGCTTTCATCTGCTTTGTTTTCTTTTTTTCATTACGACCACTCCTTAACTTGCCCTACAATCCCTGACCATGATGCTTTCTGATACCAGATGAACTGTAAAACAGTCTTATCGTCCTTATATTTCTCTTCCAGCGCATAAGCCGCAGCATTGATGTGCCTTACACTATAGTCTTTGAGATATTCTTTGTATGCTACCCACAGTGTGTTGTACACATTAGACAGCTTCTCATGTAATGCTCTTACTTTATCGTCCATAATCCCTCCAAAGTTACAAAAGTTACAAGAATCATTATCCAGTTACATATCACTTGTAACCACTACCGCCCTTATGTTTACTGGACTTGACGGCATTTTTGCGATACGGTTACAAGGTTACAAGCGTTTCCCTTACGCGCGGAGAACTTTTTTTATTTAAAATCAATTTTCGATTTAAAAAAATATATTATTCCTATATGTGAAATGCCGTGTAACCGTGTAACCTATGTAACCCGTAACCAGTTATTTAAACGGCAGTTCCTCCTGAATGTCCGCATCCTCCACGCTCTGAAATCCATTTTCATCTATGGATGCATCCATTTTTATAAAGACGCAGCGGATCGTCTTTCCCTCTGCTTTCTTAACCTTCGTTAACTGCCCACCCTGCGTCTGGATCAATCCGTTCCGGTCGGCCCAGGATAGGAATGCTTTCCGGGAAAATCCACCTTTTTTGCAGATTGAATCAAATATATTGTTATAAATCACCGCATACCCGTGTTCGATCATTCCCCATTTCTCGTTAGTTTGAGACATGGCGTCAAACTTGGCCCGATTGATGTCGACCTCACTCAAAATATACTGGTAGCATCTCTCGTTGTCAGAAAGCTCATTACGATCCACCAGAACCTGCGCAGCATCATCCAGGCTTATGTACTGTCCATCCTTAAAAAGATGATCTGTCACAATCCGATCAGCTGTCAGAACAATGGACAAAGATATGCTCTGCTTCTGCATTTTCTCATCGTTGTGAATCTTCCTCTGGATTTCCCGCTGGATCCGTTCCACTTCCTCAAATCCGATTTTCTTCAGTACACTCACGAACTCTCGCCCTGCAAATCCGTAGTTCTTCTTGACCAGCTCCGCTGTGGTCTGTGGATCCCTATATACCTTTTCCCCACACTCTACTTCCAGAATACGGTTGATTGCGCCTCCCTGCGTTACGTAGGAATTAAGCGGGCGCTCCCCGTTGGTCAGAATGGCATTGCGCCACCTATTTTCCCGGTTCATTCCCAGTTCTTTGTTGGAT